>Ga0098070_100028_pt1 | contig 142693 bp, 126 predicted proteins | sample 28_taG_FD_75063 | JGI IMG/M metagenome (GOLD analysis project Ga0098070, IMG submission 75063) | Marine viral communities from Cariaco Basin, Caribbean Sea - 28_WHOI_OMZ | ecosystem: Environmental > Aquatic > Marine > Oceanic | place: Caribbean Sea: Cariaco Basin | collected 2014-11-12
TTGGCCTCGGTGATTTTTGGCGATTGATCTGATCACCAAACGTCATGAATGTTCCTATCTTTTTTATCTCGCTGATATCGTTATATTATTTGTGGGGATACCTCAGACTCTGACCCCATTATTTGAGGGTTATTGTGTTGCCGCCTTTTTCTTTTGATGCGTAGAGTGCCCGATCGGCGCGCTGAATGAGCGTCTCGAGTGTATCGCTTTGCTGCATAAGAGTGACGCCGAAGCTCGATGATAATGACACGTCTGAAATAACGATTGCGTTTATTCCTTCACGTACTTTTTCCACCAAATTAAGGGCGTTTTGCTCGCTGATATTAGGCAGAAGCAGTACAAATTCGTCGCCGCCGAAACGGGCAAAAACATCCGCTTTACGCACAATATCCTTCGTCACCTGACTTAGTCGGCGCAATGCGTTGTCGCCGTCTACATGGCCTAATTCGTCGTTAATACGTTTAAACTTATCTAAATCAAACATAACGAAATAAAGCGAGCTTCCCGATTCACGGCTCTGAGCCATTTCAAGTGCGCTGCGCTGGGCCAAATACTCCCGCGTATAAGCTTGGGTTAAGGTATCCACAAAAACACGGTCTTTGAGCAGAGCATTGTCTGCTTGTAACTGAGGAATGGCTATACCAAACAACGCGTTGGCTGCAATAACGTTGAGTGCAAACTGATACACTTTGACGTAATCCATTAAGGCGAATATATGCACCAGCAAAACAATGCATAGGCTGCTTATTGCAAGGCTTATAACATTGCGCTTTGTACTTTCAGTACACGCTATCCACATGTGGGTAATGGCGAGAAAAAAGATAGCAAATGCACTGTCACGAGACTGGGTAAGCTTTGCCAATAACATGACGAATAGTATGAGGGCCAAATTGATTGCCACTTTTTTAAAGTAGCTATGTAAATCGGATGAGGCGCAGTTAGAAAATGCCAAGAGGTCTATTTTAGAAGCCGCACATATCTTTACTAACAAGCCAGCAAAAAGAGGTGCAAGCACTACAACACCAGCCATATCCCCTATCCAAAAGGGCAGCATTGCCTCTTTAATATCCGCCGCTGACATCTGATTAGTGAGAACAAGTGAACCAATGACAAGTTGCGTGGCAACTAACGACGAAATACAGCCGATAATTAAGAACGAGACGATTAATTGGGGGGTGGTGACGTCGGGTTTTCTCAATAGATGGCCGAGAACACTGGCTCCTGCATAGTAAGGAAGCATATGTGCAACGCCGAATAACACGCCGCCCCACATCATTTCTACGTTACTTAATGGCAGCGAGTAGTTATGACCATTCCAGACGGTAATCGCCATGGCGGCCACCATAATAGGCACTACCGCGCGCCAACCTAAAACTAAGAAGCATGCAAGGGTGTAGCCTGCCGCAGGAAACCAAACACTGGCGTGTTCAGTGTATTCAACAATGCGTCCAATTTGCCATATGGCAATCCAAGACAAGATAATAAATACATCTTGATACAAGCCAGACAGTGGCTTAAACGGCCAAAAAGAACGACCTGTCTCGGCATGTTCATGAACATTCGAGGTTGGCTTATCTACCTTGGACGCTTGTTGCGACCTTGACTTCGAGATAGCAGGTTTTTCCATGAGGACACAAAAACTACGACTTCAGTTTTCAGTGTATAACGAGTGAGCGTTAAAATCTATACGCCCTAAGTGCGGCTCTCAAGACCTTTAAGAATGCGGCTTACTCAAAGGTTCACATCCCGCAAAAGAATGAGTAGTAAAGGTCTGTATTTTCGAGATAAATAGCGCCTAGACAAATTGAATAAGCTCTTCTAATGAATCAAGCTGAACGTGTGGAAGTACTGAAACGGGTTCAAATTTCAACTGCATTGGACGATTACATGCAAACCAAGCCGACTGATAGCCGGCATTAATGGCACCGAACACGTCTTTAATAATATTATCGCCCACATGTAAAATGTGCGACGGCGTTACCTTTACCAGTGAGGCCGCTTCATCAAACATGTTTTGAGCAGGCTTCATGGGCCGTTCCACACTGGCGTGTAAGATCGCCGTGAAATAACGGTCTAACCCTACTTTTTGCGCGTTTACATTGCCGTTAGTAATACCAACGAGCGGTAAATGCTGGCTAAGTTTATCGAGGGTGTGGTGAACACTACTAGCTAATGCAAAATCGCTTCTTGCGTCATAAAAACAATTAAAGCAGCTGTCTACAGCAGCACGTAATGCAGTGTCTTCTGTAGGGACTATTGATAACTGGTTTGCTGGCGTGCCAGATAGTGCAGCGCTTAAAACAACGCGACGAAGCTGCCCCATATCAGAAGCCAACCGCGCGTCTTTGGCGATAGCCGCACGTTTAAGCTGTAGCCAATCAAGTGATGTTAGCTTAGCTGCCTGGTGGTGATGTTCAGCAATATGCGCTTGAAGGGCTTGCTCTGCGCGTCGAATAATAGGTTCATTATTATAAAGGGTGTCATCAAGGTCGAAGGTCATAGCCTCGACGTTATTGATAGACCTGAAAAACTGCATGGGGAAACCTTCTAGTAGCGTTATTTCTTGTGTGCGCGAGGGTGAGCCGCGTCATAAACCTTAGCGAGATGCTGAAAATCCAGATGGGTATAAACTTGTGTCGTTGACAAGTTAGCATGACCTAATAGCTCTTGAACCGCACGCAAATCTCCGCTGGATTCTAATACGTGGGTAGCAAAGGAATGGCGCAGTTTGTGAGGGCTTACTTTTTGTGACAGCGACTGTTCGCTTGCCATTTTATCGAGGCGATTAGCGACTTGTCGATTGGATATACGGGTTTTGCGCTTACTCACAAAGACCGCACTTTCGTATGGTGATGCGTAGGCAGGGCGTACCTTTAACCACGCGTTAAGTGCTTTTTGTGCGTGTCGGCCTAACGGAAGTATTCGCTGTTTACTTCCTTTACCCATGACCTTCACCGTACCGTCCTTTAGACAGTCGGCCAAATTAAGCCCAGTCAGTTCGCTTAAGCGCAGTCCACAGCCATAAAGTAGCTCAAACATAGCCACATCACGTAATTGCATACCCTCATCGTCGTCACTGCTTCGGGGGGAGGCATTAAGAAGCTGCTGCATTTCATCCACGCTTAGTTGCTTAGGCAATGGCTTCCCTTGCTTCGGAGCTTGAATACCTTCTACAGGGTTGCTGAATAGTTGCTGATGATCGATAAGATATTGGCAGAAGGTTCTAAGTGCCGATAGGCGCAATGCTATACTGCGCGGGCTGTGCCCTGACATCTTTGCATCAGCCATTACCCGCTTTATGTCGCTTGGCGTTAGTCCCGACCACTCGTAAAGCCCAAGTAACTTTGCAACTTCGGTAAGCTGGCGCTGGTAGTTTTTGATGGTGTGAAGAGATAGCCCACGCTCAACCTGTAGATGTAGCAGAAACTTATCTAGCCATTGCTGGCAAGGCTCGCTTATCAATGCGTCCGTAGACACTACACCTAATATCCCATCATTTCAGGCAAGATGATATTAAGCACTTGCTGAAGCTGTTGAAGTAACAAGGTGTCCATATCTGGAGTGAAGTGGCTGGCGTCACTGCTGCTAATACCTAAAATACCGAGTTCACGGTTGTCACCAAGCAGCATTAGCGCTACAGACTCCGCAGGGCTTTCTCCGAAAAGAAGCTGGCGTTCGTGCTGAGATAATCGACCAAAGAAAAAGTTGGTATTTTTAAAACGTTTTTCAGTAAATAAACGTTGCTGTAGCTCAGGGATCGCGTGCGGACCTTTAAAGCTTTTAATGACCGCCGACGACAATTGTAAACGCTCTTGAAGCACATCTTCCAAAGTAAACTGAACTTCGGCAACACTTTCACAGCGCAGAAGCTGCACGTTTAAATCGGTGTAAACGCGATATATTTTTTCGTTTTGTTTAGCGATGCTCACCAGCTGATTGAGTTTAAAATTAAGCTGCCTAACTTTCTTTCGAAGCTGATCGCTTTGAATTTCTACCAGTGAAACACTGCCTTTCTGCTCGTGGGGAAGCTTAATTTTTTCAAGAAGGTCGGAGTGCTCGGCAAAGAACTCAGGGTTTTGTAACAAGAACGCGCGCACATCGGCACTCGACAATTCCGTTGTGTCGTTAAATGGCTCAATCAATTGCGTAGCGTTAGACTGCCCTGATAATTCGCTCATAGATTTATATGTCCGTCGTACACGTGCTCAGCAGGCCCTGTCATTTTTAACACGTTATCTGGGCCAGGCCAGCGTATACGTAAACTGCCTCCGGGTAAGTCCACCCGCACGTCTTTTCCTAATTTACCCTGAATCTGGCCAATTGCAACCGCTGCACAAGCGCCGCTACCACAGGCCAAGGTCTCACCTGAACCTCGTTCAAATACGCGAAGTTTAATATGTGACTCATTGATTATTTGCATAAAGCCAACGTTTACGCCTTCAGGGAAGCGTTCGTGCTTTTCAACAAGCGGACCAATCTCGGCCACATTAGCAGTATCAACGTCGTCGACTTCCATCACGCAATGTGGGTTACCCATCGAGGCCGACCCAATGAATAGCGTGCTTTCGCCGACTCGCAATATGTAGGTGTTTTCTTGCTTATTGGCTTTAAGTGGAATATTCGCAGGTTCGAATTCAGGTTTACCCATGTTCACAGTAACCTGACCATCCTTCTCAAGATACAGTACCATTTTTCCAGCTTTGGTGCTTACGACAATTTTGTTGCGATTAATGAGACCTTTTTGCTTAACAAAACGTGCGAAGCAGCGCGCGCCATTGCCACACTGCTCTACTTCCGAACCGTCCGCGTTGAAGATACGATAGTGGAAGTCTTGTTCAGGATCGTAAGGCGGTTCCACCATCAACAGCTGGTCGAAGCCAATGCCGAAGTTTCGGTTAGCCAGTTGCTGAATTTTTTCTTTAGAGAAAAAGACGTTCTGAGTAACGTTATCAATAACCATGAAATCGTTACCCAAACCGTGCATTTTAGAAAATTGAACCTGCATTAAACGCGCATCTATCTTGTTAGTTTGTCTTTAGTTTACGGAAGTTTGTACTCACCTTGCCAGAGATCTTTTTGTTTTTCTCTTTCACGAACCACAATTGCTTCGTCACCGTCTACCATAATCTCGGCTGGACGACAGCGGCTGTTGTAGTTTGACGCCATAACAAAACCATAGGCACCGGCGCTGCGAACTGCAAGTAAGTCTGTTGGCTCAATGGCTAATTCACGATCTTTTCCTATAAAGTCACCAGTTTCACACACTGGGCCGACTACATCGTAAATACGTGCTGTTGCCGTAGTTTCTTCTTTTACAGGAATAATTTTTTGCCAAGCTGAGTAAAGTGCAGGGCGTAATAAGTCGTTCATTGCAGCGTCGACAATGGCGAAGCTTTTTTCTTCACCTTCTTTAATGAATTCAACTTCGGTAACTAAAATACCGGCGTTTGCTGCAATAGCGCGGCCTGGCTCAAGAATAAGCTTTAGGTTTTCACGGCCTACCATTTTTTCAGCCATGGCTTGTGCATAGGCTTTAGGATGAGGTGGTTGCTCGTTGTTATAAGTAACGCCAAGACCACCGCCCACATCTAAATGTTCAATGATAATGTTGCGTTCAGCTAATTCATCAATAAGCAGAAGCAAGCGCTCCAAGGCGTCTACAAATGGGCCGATTTCTGTGAGCTGCGAGCCGATATGGCAGTCCATACCAACAACATTTAAATGAGGTAGCGATGCGGCCAATTCATAGGTAGCAAGCGCTCGCTCACGAGCAATACCGAATTTATTCGCCTTCAAGCCTGTAGAAATATAAGGGTGAGTTTTGGCATCCACATCCGGGTTTATGCGCAGTGAAATAGAGGCTTTCACGCCCATTTCGCCCGCAACCTGGTTAATTCGATGAAGCTCTGGCTCTGATTCTACGTTGAAACACATGATGCCTTGTTCTAGCGCATAGCGAATTTCATCATGCTTTTTACCAACGCCTGAAAATACTACCTTACTTGCATCCCCACCGGCCTCGATTACGCGAGCGAGTTCACCTGCTGAAACGATATCAAAGCCTGAACCTAATTTGGCTAGAACGCTTAATACACCGATGTTCGAATTCGCTTTTACCGCGTAACACACAAGGTGAGGATGCTCACCAATGGCATCATTAAATGCGTGCCAATGACGCTCTAATGTTGCGCGTGAATAGATGTAAACCGGCGTTCCATGCTGGGCTGCAATATCAGAAACAGCCACTTGTTCAGCATGAAGCTGACCTTGGCTGTAGGCGAAATAATCCACTAGTTCAGCTCTCCAGAAGTAGTTGCGGGTGAAGTGTTATTGGTGTCAGAGTCGGCGCCGGTTTCTGCATTTTCAGAAGACGCTGGTTCAGCAGAGGTGTTTTGTGTAGGCGCCTCAGGAATGTAGAGCGCCCCTTTGTAACCACAGCCACATAATGCTGTGAGTGTTAGCAAGAAAACAACTGACTTTTTAAGCACGAAAAATCCCGCGAAGAATACGACAAATGCCGCTATCATCGCATTGCGGCGTTAAATTGCAAGAGCCAATAATCGTTCTTGTGTTTTATCGCCATATCGAACGTTTTTCCAAAGCGCATCGCACAGGCTCTGCGTATCAGAAAAATCTTTGTGTTTAAGCCAATCGATAAGAATATTGGGGTTGTCTGGAAAGGCAATTGCTTCGTTGTCAGGAGCTTCTAGCCACTCTTCAACAATGTCGGTATCAAGTTGAAACAGGGTTTGGCATAAATCCAATTTATTTAACGTAAGCACATTCGATAGTTGCTCAAACTGGCCGTGTAAAGGTTTTATAAGCAGCTTCTTGCCCAGTTGAAGTGCCTCACTCGATAGCTCAAACCCCCCATTGGCGATTACGCCGCTGGCGTGCTGTAGGGCTTTTTGAAAGTGCTTCTTCGACGTTGGGTGCCAATGAATATGTCCCACTTCTTTCGCTTCATCGATGTTCGGGTGAAAGCATTCGAAAACCTGATCGCTTAGCGGTTCCAACATTTGTTGAACATCTTCAATATCTTCAAAAGGTAAGTAAACCAGAACGTGACCATTTCCCGAAGACACAATCGGTTTTTCTGCAACGAATGGCGGAATAATCGGTTGATTGAAGTGATACCAGTGTACACCCAGTTGCATCTCTGTTGGTGCAAACACTTTCATTAGCAAGGAATCGAAAATCGTGTTGCCACTTTTAGGGACGTCGTAGGCAAATGCAGCCTGATGGCTAATCGAAATAGAAGGTAGACCTTGCTGTTTAGCTGCCCACGCCGTGACGGGCTCAAAGTCATTGACCAGCAAATCGTAGTTGCTGGTATCAAAGGCTTTCACGTCTTTAATAAACTGGCTTACATTTGCATCTTTAACGGTCGCCCATTTATCAACCCGGCCTCCTTTGGTGATAAAGCTCAGGCCAGTAAAGGTTCGGTATTCACCGAATATTTCCATGTCGAAATACTTCTCAGGGGGACGACCGGTAAACACAAAGTCAACGTTAATGTCATCGCGCTGTGCCAGAGCTGCAGCCATTATTCGCGCACGGGCGATGTGTCCGTTACCGGTGCCTTGCACACCATACAATAATCTCATGCTACCCCAGAATAGAAATGCTCAACGTTGCTATTGTAACGCCTAGAAGCGTCCCTGCGATCACGTCTGATGGGTAATGAACACCCAGTAACACACGTGAAAGACCAATTAACGCGGCCCAGCTGTAAGCCAATACCGCAAACGATGGATAATAATGAGCTACTATGCTCGCCATCAATGTGGCTGCTGCTGTGTGGCCTGAAGGAAGAGAGAATTTATCAGAAGGCGTGACATGCGCTGTTAAATTCATTAGAAAATCGCAAGGGCGAGGGCGCTTGAACATTTTCTTAAGCAGCACATAAATGGGTAATTCCAGCGCATAAGCCATCAGCGCTGTGTAGAGGAAAAGCTCACCGTGTTCAGGCTCAAATGCCCAAAGCATCGCACCGATAACAAGGTACAGGTAACCATCGCCGGTTTTCGACAGCCAGATAATACTTCTGCAGTCTCTTTTTTGCGTCAGTTTGTACAGGCGATAAAACAAGTCAGTATCGTATTTGGTCAAGGATTTAATCAACATCGCCTTGCCCCCTATCGGTTAATTACTGCACAGGCTAAAGTTCATCTGTGACCAGTGGGTGACGAAAAAAAGAAACTTTTTTGACAGCGAGCTTCGCTTTTACTTTTTCTTTTGTCCTGGCGAACAGATATTGGGAATGGCTGTAAAAGACAAAAAGCTAAGCAAAATATGTGCTCATTTGGGGGAGGGGAGAGCAAGTTTTGATGAGTTTTGAAAAAAGTAGAAAATTCGACGAAAGGCGTTAAATCAAACGTTTGCATTGCCACATTTAATGCTATGCTAGTTTTAGAAGCGTAAGCAGCGCTTTGTTTTCACTTAATTTTAGTCTTCTCAATTTTAGTAAGGCAGAACGATGGAATACAACACATCTGAATTATGCGATTTGTTTGCTGATAGCGTAGACGTGGTAGATCCAATTTTCGCGAGCTTTGGTGGCCGGTATTCTTTCGGTGGTGAAATTACCACAATTAAATGCTTTGAAGACAGAGGCCTTATCGACCGAGTACTTGCTCAGCCCGGCGCAGGAAAAGTACTGCTTATTGATGGCGGTGGTTCTAGCCGTCGTGCACTGTTCGATGCATCCTCTGCTCAAGTTGCAATCGACAACGATTGGGAAGGGGTTGTGATATACGGCAGCGTGCGAGAAGTTGATAGCCTTGCCGAATTAGATATCGGTGTTTTGGCGGTAGCCGCCATTCCAGTAAATGCTGAGTGTGAAAGTAGTGGTGAGGTAGACGTGCCCGTTAACTTTGGTGGCGTTACGTTTTTACCAGAAGATCATTTGTATGCTGATAGCACGGGCGTTATTCTCTCTCCTGAACCGTTAGATTTAGACTAAATCTATTTGGTTAGCCAACCGCTACTGGTAGCGAAATAAATGTTTAATTGAAAAGAAGACGGAGGCCAAAAGCCTCCGTTTTTTTATCTTTTACTGTGCCAGCCAAGTTGCAGCGTAACTATTCATTCGCTTCTTCGAACACGTTATTCAAATACATGGCAATGCGAATTCCCGCCATCTGCAAACGCTTTTTAGCAGTAGGCAGGTGGTTGTATAAGTAGTCATAGCTCATATTGTTTGCGTCATCAGGATAAATGGTATCGCGAATAGCGGTGCTTTCTTCAATCCACACCATAGGGTCGGTGGTGGCCCAACTGCGAATATCCTTAGCCGTAATAGCTTTTGTTAACCAAGACGTCCACTCTGAGTACGACAGGTCGCGCTGATCTAGCATTTGCGAGTCCCACACGCGATGTAAGTTAGAGTCTTGCCAGAAGAAGCGTACTTTTACATCGTTACCGCCACGATCAGTTCCGTTTCCGGCATGAAGCGGCTGATGAAGGTCGCCAATAATATGCACAATGAACTGAAGGGCCAGACGCTTTTCTTCAACGGTGGCGGTGTCGCTCTTTAAAGTTTCAGTAAACTGCTTTAACGCGGTAACCGCATCACCTTGCTTTGGTGCGCCAACTTCTTCGTAGGTCTTTCCTTCAGGTACAGATACATAGTGCCAAGGGCTAGCGGTTTTCTGCCAAAATTCGCTGGGGTCAGAACGCATTTCGTCAGCGTGAGTTGAGGCTTCAGCCAACGAACCGTGTGGTAATAACTCCATTAGTGCAGCTTGTGAAAGAGGGCTAAGATATTGCTCGGCAATAGCGCCAGTCACTCGGTGACCGGTTTGCCCCCATCCGAAAGCGGGTGATGAAATACACAATGTAAATAGCGTGCTCAGCGCAACTGCGCAAATCCTGTTTGCAAACGCGAACATGGTTAATCCTCAGAATGTTTGGAAGACTGGTAGCCCCATCTTGCGACAAGAGACTGCTCAATACCTAGGTGGTCTAGTATGCGCGCCACCACAAAATCTACCAAGTCATCGATAGTTTTAGGATTGTGATAAAAGCCAGGCGCTGCAGGCATAATAGTAGCACCCATTTGCGAAAGCTTGAGCATATTTTCTAGATGAATAGAAGAAAGTGGCATTTCACGAGGCACCAAAATAAGTTGTCCACGCTCTTTTAGAACGACATCAGCTGCGCGCTCAATAAGGTTGTCGCTAGCGCCAATGCTAATGGCCGACAGGGTGCCTGTTGAACACGGGCAAACCACCATTTTTGCGGGGGCCGCTGAGCCTGAAGCTACTGGTGAAAACCACTCTTCTTTGCCAAAAACCTTGATTTGGTCTGGCTTTGCATTGCAATGCTCGGTAAAAAACGCGGCAGCGTCTTCGGGTCGCCCGGGTATCTTGACGTTCTCTTCGGTGGCAAACACCACTTTGGCAGCGGAAGAGATTAATACATACACCTGGTAATCGGCATTAACTAGCGATTTCAATAGTGTAAGCGCATAAGGTGCGCCAGATGCGCCTGTGATAGCAAGCGTGACTTGCTTGTCATGTTTCATTGTATAGCCTCTGTAGATGACAAGCATAATGCGCTTGTCTATCGGGTAACACTTGGTTTTATTCTGCCTATTTTACAGTTTGGTCTTCATTTTCAGAGCGTCGAGTATTCGGCCATGAATGCCTTCAAAACCGCCGTTACTCATTACAAGAATATGATCGCCCGGTTGTGCTACGTTGCAAACGCCTTGAACGATCTTCTCTACATCTCTGAAGCAGTGCGTAGGCGCGTTGCTGTGCGCTACCGAATCGACTAACGACCAGTCCATGCCTTCAGGTTCATAAAGGTAAACCTCATCGGCTTTCTGCCATGAGTTTGCCAGCGTATCTTTGTGCACGCCCATTTTCATCGTGTTAGAGCGCGGCTCTAGCACAGCTAGAATACGGGCATTACCCACTTTCTTGCGCAGTCCATCAAGTGTAGTCGCAATTGCAGTAGGGTGGTGTGCAAAGTCGTCATAAAGGGTGATGTTGTTTACTTCACCCTTTACTTCCATGCGACGCTTAACATTCTTAAAAAATGATAAGGCGTCTATGGCATCAGGTAAGGTAACACCTGCATGGTGGGCGGCAGCTATGGCCATTAAAGCATTGTCCACATTGTGTTGACCAACCAAAGCCCAGGTTACCCTTCCAGCTATAACGCCGTTATGTAATACATTGAATTCACTGCCGTCTTTCTTTAACAGTTCTGCATGCCACTCTTTGCCCAACGATTGGCGAGAAGACCAGCAACCTTTCTTGAGCATATCCTCAATTGCGGGCGTATTGTTAGGTGTAAGAATAAGCCCGTTTTCTGGCACCATGCGAACCAAATGGTGGAACTGGGTTTGAATAGCCCCAAGGTCAGCAAAAATATCTGCATGGTCAAACTCAAGGTTGTTAATTACCAAGGTTTTTGGACGATAGTGTACGAACTTAGAACGCTTATCGAAAAATGCGCTGTCGTATTCGTCAGCTTCAATGACAAAAAAGGGGCTTTCACCCACGCGAGCCGATACGCCAAAATTCTCTGGTACGCCGCCAATCAAATAACCAGGGTTAAGACCAGCGTGTTCTAAAATCCACGCGACCATACTGCTAGTAGTCGTTTTACCGTGGGTACCTGATAACCCAATGACCCAACGATCTTTTAGTAAGTTATCAAGCAGCCATTGTGGGCCGCTAGTGTAAGGCAGGTTTCGGTTTAACACGTATTCAACGGCGGGGTTACCGCGCGACATCGCGTTACCAATCACTACCATATCTGGCGCTGGATCAAACTGGCTTTCGCAATAACCTTCGGTCAACTCAATGCCTAATGCTTCAAGCTGGGTGCTCATGGGCGGATAAACGTTTTTATCAGACCCTGTTACTTTGTGGCCGAGTGATTTAGCAATAGCGGCGATGCCGCCCATAAAACTTCCACAAATGCCTAAAATATGTACATGCATAGCGCATTCTCAATGAATTATCATGTTATTGGGGTACTGTATCAGAACCCCGTGGCCTATAGATAATTCAATTTTAATCATTCAATAAATGCCTTAAGCCGTTGTAATACGCTAAACACCTATGAATCTATGATGTACAAACTGGTATGGTGTGTGTATGACATTTTACGCGCGTGTTCCACTTACCCAAGAACACGGTTACAATCTAACCACAGGTTTAAAACCTGTGTGTGCTTCAGACAAACGCCGGTAAGGAAAGCTGAGCGACTGATAGCACAACACCCTACACACGAAAAAAAGGCTTACATTCAATGAAACGTTTAAATTCCCAATTGCAACAAGACGGTGCACCGCTTGAGTTAATTTTACTCATTCGTACACTGCTAGCGGGCTGTAAAGAAATTTCTTTCCGCGTGAGTCAAGGCGCACTTGCTGGCGTGCTCGGTTCAACCCTTTCAGAAAACGTACAGGGCGAAACACAGAAAAAGCTCGACGTTATCTCTAACCACATTTTAAAGGACACGCTAAGGGAATCTGGCTACGTAAAAGCCATTTCGTCTGAAGAAGAAGATGACGTTGTGCCGTGTAACCCAGACGGTAATTACTTAGTAAGCTTCGACCCGCTAGATGGGTCGTCAAACACTGAAATTAACAGCCTAATTGGTACTATTTTCTCTATTACCCATGCGCCACAGTGGATGAAACCAGATGATCCGTCTGCTTTCTTACAGCCTGGAACGCAGATGGTAGCTGCAGGCTATGTGCTGTACGGCCCGTCTACTATGCTGGCGTTGACGACGGGTCGCGGCACGCACATTTATACGCTTGATAAAACCCATGGTGGTTTCCTGCTTACTCACCCTAATATTCAAGTACCTGAGCAAACGTCAGAGTTTTCGATTAATGCGTCGAACCAGCGTCATTGGGAACCTGCAATGCAGGCGTACATTGCCGACCTTCTAGCAGGTAAAGATGGCCCTAGAGGCAAAAACTTTAATATGCGATGGGTAGCGGCAATGGTGGGTGATATTCATCGTTTGCTTTGTCGCGGTGGCATCTTTATGTATCCATTCGATAACAGGGATCCGTCTAAGCCAGGTAAATTACGCTTACTTTACGAAGCCAACCCGATGGCGTTCTTAATGGAACAAGCAGGTGGAAAAGCAGAAACTGGCACTGGCCGAATTCTGGAAGTTATGCCTGAAGAAATCCACCAGCGCGTACCGTGCATTATCGGCTCTAAAGAAGAAGTTGAGATGTGCTTGAGCTACAACGACAACGCGAAATAGCGAAAAAGCAGCAAAATTTGACGAAAAATAAAGAGATTAGTACGACATGGGTCGTAAAGCGTTTTTATTTTGCTGCTGTCACCGTATACTTAACCCAAAATTTCTTATACATCATTGAAAGGACCAAAGAATGAGCTTGAGTGCTATTTCTGCTGGTAAAAACGTACCAGACGAAGTAAATGTGATCATCGAAATTCCAGCACACGCTGACCCGGTGAAGTACGAAGTAGACAAAGACACAGGTGCACTATTTGTTGACCGTTTCATGGCAACTTGCATGCACTACCCAACTAACTACGGTTACGTGAACAACACGTTGTCTGAAGATGGCGACCCAGTTGACGTTCTAGTAATGACTCCGTTCCCACTACTTGCAGGTTCTGTTATTAAGTGTCGTCCTGTTGGCGTACTAAACATGACTGACGAGTCTGGTAAAGACGCAAAAGTACTAGCGGTACCAGTAGACAAGCTTTCTACTATCTATCGTGACGTTAAAGAAATTGCAGACGTACCTCCGCTTCTTCTTAAGCAAATTGAGCACTTCTTCGAGCACTATAAAGATCTTGAAGAAGGCAAATGGGTGAAGATTGACGGTTGGGCAGACGCAGCCGCTGCAAAAGAAGAAATTACCGCAAGCATCGCGCGTTTCGAAGCAGAATAATTCACGCTGCTTTAAATTGATGATACAAAGGGCTGGTGTAATACCAGCCCTTTTTGTATGTGGTCTAAAAGTGAATATTGATAACTAAAATTAGGCATCACAACAGAAAGCTAAACAGATACCTGAAAGAGACCTGTATGTACCACCTGAAACAAACCGCGACCTCATTATTTGCTGTACTTATGATAGTTGTAACCTTTAACTCTTTGGCAGATGAAACTCCTACTGAAGTATACTGGGAAGACCTAGTGCCCGAGGGCTTTAATGAGCTCGCGCCACCTTCAGTTCAACACAACGGCGAGATGAGTCAGCTTCAGCCTGACGCACCCGTTGTCGATACCTTTGATGGTAAACGGGTGAAAATCCCGGGTTTTGTTGTGCCGCTAGAAGGTACAGCAGAGCTAACCACTGAGTTCTTACTTGTTCCATATTTCGGAGCCTGCATCCATGTGCCCCCACCGCCGTCCAATCAAATTGTTTACGTAAAATTTGAAGAAGGTGTGCGCATAGATAATATTTACGATGCAATTTGGGTAACTGGCGAACTATCGACTGACGGTTGGAAAGGCGACATTGCGTCTGTTGGTTATCGCTTGACGGGCGAAGCGGTTGAAGGGTTCTAACAAAAGCTAGCCTTAGTAGGCTAGCTCTGCGTATAAATCTGTTCAGCGCGGTTAAACAGAAGCCAAGACGTTAAAATGTACTTGTCGTTACTTTTTGGAATTTGGCCGCGGTGCGTGTGAGTAAAATAAGCGGGCGCAATCACCATTCTGCCAGCTTTGGGTTTAACCGCACGGTTTTGGTAGTAAAACTCCGTCTCGCCGCCTTCTTCCACATCGTTTAAGTAGTACATAAACAGCAATACGCGGTGCAGTGCATCGTTATGTTGAAGCTGTGGATAGACTTCTGAATGCCAGTACGGGTAGCCACCATTGCCCGCGGTGTAGCGCTGTGCATTTACATCGCCGACCCGAAACAGGTAATTCACCAAATTCGCCAAATTGGGTTTGCCCACTTCATCAAAATTTTCACCTGTTACTTTTACCGGTTCACCAGTTTTGGGATGGCGTACGGTCAAGCCAATAGGCCCAACAAGCGCAAAGTAGTACTTTTCAATGTAGGAGACCAGCTGCTGCCCGGTGTGCTGCATCACTTGTTGAAATAAGTCTTTAAATTCCGGGTTGCGACTTATCGATACATCCATGCTGCTCTTTTTATCTAAGTCGACGCCACCACCGGTGCGGCCTTGAGACAAATTAGGGCTGCTTTCAAAGCGTTCCATGAGTTGTTTGCACAGCTCTGGTGGTAACACATCATCAATAACTTCAATTAAATCGCTCATGGAGACCTCGTACTGCGCTTTATTACTGAGTTGGTACTTCTTTAAAGTGTGACTGTAGTTCTGATTTCACTCTATCCGGGATAGGCGCAGAGCGCTGTGTTTTATAGTCAAAATGTACCATGGTGGTAATGCCTGTTGAGCACAGCTTATCGTCTTGCCATAACTCTTGAAACACGTCGAATGCACTGTTGCCTAGCCGGCTAATGTAGGTTTTAACCGTCACAGGTTTGCCATAAAAAATTTGAGCTAAAAAATCGACTTTGTAGCTGGCTAAAATTAGCGGCCAATTTTTTAAGTCTAGCTCAGGGGTAAAAATTCTGAAAATAGGCTCTCTGGCTGCTTCAAACCAAGCGACTAATGCCGTATTACTAACATGTTGTAAGGCATCTGTTTCACAAAAACGTACGTCAAAAGAAGTGATAAGTGGTGCTGTATTACTCATAAATTATTGTAGGCTTTGTTATAAGTTTGATTTCCACTTTAGCATTATAGGCGGGAGTTTTCAGTAGCCCTTATAAAAGCGATTGTGTTTAGGGTAAATCGTTGTGTTTTGATTAGCTTACAGGGGGTGTGCCGTTAGGTTCTTTTGCATTACAATCCGCTTCTAACTTTTTAAGCGAACATACTATGACTGCGATTGGGATTGACTACGGTACATCAAATTCTGAGGTTGTGTATTTTGATGGAACGGCCCATCAGCACATCAAACTCGACCCGTTAGATAAGAAGGGCAATAAAATCCGTTCTTCGGTGTTCATCTATTTTGAAGATGAACTGCCGCCGCCTCCTGATGCCATGGTTGAAGCGAAAGTGGCGCAGTTACAGCGCGTTATTAGTGAGCAAATAGATAAGGCGAAGGACGGCTATTATTCGGCAAAAGATCCAAAAGAACAGGCGATGTATAGCGACCGTATCGACTCGCTGCGCGGCGATTTGCACAACAAGCCTGCATTACAGCGTAAAGCTATTGCGCAATTGATACATGCCATGTCGCTAGACGAAATTCCTTTGCTGCGCTTGGTAGAGCACGGTAAGTTTGCCTTTGGCGAAGAAGGGTTTAGACGCTTTCTTAAAATGCCGGACAAAGGCCGACTCATTTATTCACCTAAGAACTTTCTAGGCGCGTCGCTAGACGGCGATCAAAAACAAGCGTTCATCGGTATCATTGCTAAGCAGCTGGCGTACTTTAAACAGTGTGCAGAGCAACAGCTAGACAAGGCTGTTAACAATGCAGTTATTGGCCGTCCTGTTAAGTTTCACGGCACCCGCGGTGAAGAGGGGAACGCGCAGGCCATTCAAATTATGACTGAAGCGGCGACGAAAGCTGGGTTTTCAGGGGTTAATTTCCTAGATGAACCCATAGCAGCGGCGTATAAAATTGAGCAAACCCTACCAAGGGATACCACTACGCTGATTGTCGATATTGGTGGGGGGACCACGGATATTTGCTGTATTAAGCTTTCTCCCGAGCGTTCCAATCAGCTTGATCGCAAAGAGGATGTTCTGTCGGTAACAGGCAGACGTTTAGGCGGTATGGATTGCGATAAAAGCTTGGTGCTTAAGGCTATTGCCCCAGAAATGGGAATGGGCCTTAAGATGATTAACGGGCTTCCTGTTCCTCCCACGTACTTCTCTGACATGTGTGCGGTTGATAACATTCCTGCTCTTACTCGCTTTTTCTCTGACGATTACGGGTTAGATATTTCTCAAACCATGTCTGTGATTAAAGAGCCAGCCCAACTAGAACGCTTGCTTATTGTTCAGGAGAACAAGTTGTCTGCCCGTGTGGTGAACTCGGCTCGATTAGCCAAGGAACTACTGTCGAGTAAGCAGAACATTACCTTGCCGCTACACTATATCGAAGATGATTTTGATGTGGAGATTTCGCAAGACTCGCTCAAAAAGGCATTAAAACCTTGGCTTGATAAAGTGAAATCGCTAGTGGTGGAATGCTTAGAAAACAGTAGTGAAAATCCAGAAGTGGTGATGATTACAGGTGGTATGAGTTTATCGCCAATCGTGGTTGATGCGCTGTATGAAAACCTGCTTACCGGTTTACCTCGATTAGAGAATGACGCTTTCAACTCGGTGTGCGAAGGGTTAGCTATTCAAGCGGCGAAGCACGCGTAACCTTTTCTATTCTTTTTTCGATATGAAAAACACTAAGCCTTAGCGTAGTAGCCTTTACTACGCTAAGGCTTTTTTGATCAGTGCTTAAGGATATTGTGTTCTTTTAGATAAATCGCGATGGCCTCGGGCGACTCGAAGGCTTTTAACAGCATTTCTTGTGCGCGTGCTTTCACATCATTGTCTTCTGATGATGACAGTAGGTGATACCATGTTTTCACTAAGGCTAATGGCGGCGTTTGGTTCATTAGTTGTCGCTCCAGCAATTCTTACTGCAAAAATACACAAAAATCATCGTAACGTATGATTTGCCAAAACAAGCTTTGACCAGCATGGAAAAACGTGTAAATAAACGTCATTGCGCACTTCTTACAAGCTGCTGTGTAAATTACACAGCAGCAAAATAGAAAACGAGTGCGCTTTACGCTAACGGATTTACCTCGTTACCGGCTCAAGCTTGTGTGAGCATGGGTTTCAGGAATCGACCTGTATGTGAAACTTCTTGTTGTGCCACATGCTCAGGTGTTCCCTCTGCAATAATCTGGCCACCTCCGGATCCACCTTCGGGTCCAAGGTCAACAATCCAGTCTGCGGTTTTAATCACATCTAGGTTATGCTCAATAACCACAACGGTATTACCGTGATCGCGCAGCCTGTGAAGGACAGCTAATAATTGTTTAATATCGTGGAAATGCAACCCGGTGGTTGGCTCATCCAAGATATAGAGTGTTTGCCCAGTGTCTCTTTTTGACAACTCTTTCGCCAATTTCACGCGCTGCGCTTCACCACCTGATAACGTAGTGGCGGCTTGGCCTAGTCGAATATATGACAAGCCTACGTCCATGAGGGTCTGCAATTTACGTGAAATAGCCGGAATAGCATCGAAGAACTGACGGGCATCTTCCACCGTCATTTCCAACACTTCGTGAATGTTCTTATCTTTGTACTTTATCTCAAGGGTTTCACGGTTATAGCGTTTGCCCTGACACACGTCACAAGGCACATACACGTCTGGCAAAAAGTGCATTTCCACTTTAATTACGCCGTCACCCTGACACGCCTCACATCGACCGCCTTTTACGTTAAAGCTAAAGCGGCCAGGCTTGTAACCTCGTGAACGCGACTCTTGTGTGCCGGCGAACATTTCACGAATTGGAGTGAAAATGCCAGCGTAAGTCGCTGGGTTAGAGCGCGGTGTTCTGCCGATAGGGCTTTGATCGATATCGACCACTTTGTCGAGCTGGTCTAATCCGGTCATCGACTTATGCGGTGCCGGTTCAGACGTGGTCGCCTTGTTCAGTTCGCGCTGCGCAATTTTGTAAAAGGTGTCATTAATCAGCGTTGATTTGCCCGAGCCCGATACACCGGTTACACAGGTCATTACACCAGTAGGTATACGTAAATCAACAGACTTCAAGTTGTTGCCGGTAGCGCCTAAAAGCTCTAGCCACTTGTCGTCTTTAACCGGTGTGCGTGTTGCAGGAATATCAATCTTCTCTCTACCAGATAAGTATTTACCAGTAAGTGAGTGTTCACTGTTTTTGATATCTTCAAGCGAACCTTCGGCGATTATTTCACCACCATGTACACCCGCCCCCGGGCCGATATCTACAATGTAATCGGCTTCGCGAATGGCATCTTCGTCGTGCTCTACAACTAGTACGGTGTTACCCAGGTCGCGCAAGTGCGTAAGCGTGCCAAGTAAGCGTTCGTTATCCCGTTGATGAAGACCGATAGAGGGCTCATCCAGCACGTACATAACGCCCACTAAGCCTGCGCCAATTTGACTTGCCAGTCGAATGCGCTGAGCTTCACCGCCCGATAGGGTATCGGCGCTGCGCGACATAGAAAGATAGTTAAGACCTACGTTTACCAAGAAGCGCAAGCGGTCCATGATTTCTTTCAAAATCTTCTCGGCTATCTGAGCACGTTGACCTTCAAGTTTCAGTGTCTCGAAGAAGCCGTACGCATCGGCAATCGACATGTCAGCAATGGCTGGCAGGTTGGTGTCTTGTATAAATACATTACGCGCTTCAACACGCAGACGCGTGCCGTTACAGCTACTGCAGTGCTGTTGGCTTAAATATTTTGCTAGCTCTTCACGCACCGAGTTTGACTCGGTCTCTCGATAGCGACGTTCCATGTTAGGGATAATGCCCTCAAATGGATGCTTGCGTTCCATCACGTCGCCGCGCTCGTTTATGTACTTAAACGACAGCGACTTGCCTTTAGACCCGTAAAGCACAATGTCCTGGTACTTTTTATCGAGCTCTTCAAATGGCGCGGTAAGGCTAAATTTATAATGGTCTGCTACTGCCTGTAGCATTTGAAAATAGTAATAGCTGCGCTTGTCCCATCCGCGAATAGCGCCGCCAGACAGACTCAATTCGGTATTGCCGACTACGCGTGCGGGGTCGAAGAACTGTCTTGTGCCTAAGCCGTCACAGGTAGGGCAGGCGCCCGCTGGGTTGTTAAATGAAAACAGGCGCGGCTCTAGTTCACTAATGCTGTAACCACAATGTGGGCAGGCGAAATTAGCAGAAAACACAATTTCTTCTGCGTCTTTATCGTCCATATCAGCCACAACCGCGTTGCCGCCAGCAAGGCTCAGCGCCGTCTCGAATGACTCAGCCAAACGCAGTGCCATATCGTCGCGCACTTTAAAGCGGTCAACCACAACTTCGATGGTGTGCTTCTTGTGCAAATCGAGAGGCGGCGGATCGGATAGATCACACACTTCACCGTCGATTCGCGCGCGAATAAAGCCTTGAGCAGATAGGTTTTGCAGCGTCTTAACGTGCTCGCCTTTACGCTCTTTAACAATAGGTGCTAGCAGCATTAGCTTGCTGCCCTCGGGCATAGCTAATACTTTATCGACCATTTGGCTGACCGTTTGTGCATCTAGCGGCACATCGTGGTCAGGACAGCGTGGCGTACCCACTCGCGCGAACATTAAACGCAGATAGTCGTATATTTCAGTGATGGTACCCACCGTTGAACGGGGGTTATGCGATGTTGATTTCTGCTCAATGGATATTGCTGGTGATAAACCCTCAATATGATCAACATCTGGTTTTTCCATCATAGATAGAAACTGACGGGCATAAGCAGACAAAGATTCAACGTAACGACGCTGACCTTCTGCATATAGCGTGTCGAAAGCAAGAGACGATTTACCCGAGCCTGAAAGGCCGGTTATCACCACCAGTTTGTCTCGTGGCAGTGTTAAATCGATGTTTTTCAAGTTGTGGGTGCGAGCACCGCGAATTTCGATTTTATCCATTGAAGCCTAAATGAGAGAAAAAGAATCAGTATGCCATAGGTGTCAAGTAAAGTGATATGACATTCAAGTTATACTGTAAGCGGAGTAAGCAGATCACCTCACGGACATAAGCTTACAGATCTGCGTTGGGAAATGGTGATTTTATCCCCATTTTTAAACCCCTATTAAGGCAAAAGGGCTAAATCGACCCATTGAGCGGGAGAAAACGCCAATTGTATTAATCGAATTTAAGTCTCGCTGAGTGGGTAATTGTCTATGCGGACTGGTATTATGCTACACTTCGCGACCTTATTCTTAATGCAGCAGAAACAGGTGTTCTCTGCGCGCTTTTATGTTTTTTTGATTTTATTTATTGAGGGAAACAGACGCTTTGAACGCTTTGGAATTACGCGCTGCGCTTGCACTCGCCTCCGTTTACGTATTACGCATGATGGGGCTGTTCATGGTTATGCCCGTGTTGGCTGTAGCCGCAATGGACTACCCAGATTACTCGCCGCTGTTGGTAGGGCTTGCCGTGGGTGGATATGGCCTAACCCAAGCTGCGCTGCAAATTCCTATGGGTATGATGTCTGACAAATGGGGGCGTAAACCCGTTATTTTGCTAGGGCTTGCTGTATTTGCATTAGGAAGCTTTGTAGCAGCAAACGCCGACAGTATGGCCATGATGATTGTTGGGCGTATTCTTCAAGGCGCTGGGGCAATTGCAGGAGCGATAATGGCGCTGGCTACCGATGTAAGCCGGGAAAGTCAGCGAGCCAAAGTGTTAGCTATCATAGGCATAGCCATTGGCTTTTCATTCTATTTAGCCGTTATTTTAGGACCTCTTATTGCGAACAGCTACGGGCTTGCAGGTGTGTTTGGTATTACTGGTATTCTGGCCATTCTTTGCATGCCGCTGGTTAAATGGGTAGTGCCAAACGGTGTGCAGCTGAGCAGTGGCGATACACTGCCACAAAAAGACCAGCTGAAGCGCTTAATCTTCTCTTCTCAGTTATGGCGTTTAAATATCAGCGTGATGATTCTACATATGATGATAACGCTGTTGTTTGTTCAACTGCCCGTTACGCTACTGAATTTTGATATGACGCTAGACAGTCACTGGACGGTCTACTTACCCGTTTTAGGCGCGTCAATTGTAGGTCTAATTATCATGATGGGAGCAGCAAGAGGCCGTACGCCTAAATCGCTCCTTGTAACCGGCGTTGTATTCATGGGCGGCGCGTTTTTGGCGCTGAGTTTAGAGGACCATAGCTGGTGGTGGGTTGCCGCGGCCGTAGTGCTTTTCTTTACCGGCTTTAATTATTTGGAAGCGAATTTCCCTGCATTGGTGTCGAGCATTGCGCCTGCGGGACAAAAAGGAACGGCCATGGGCCTCTACGCCAGTTTTCAATTTTTCGGTGCGTTTTTGGGCGGTGTAATTTCAGGTTTCGTCACCGATATTTGGTCGCAAGAGTTAGCTTATGGCATTGGTGCTGCTAGCACTCTGCTTTGGCTTTTTATTATTCTTGGTGTTAAAGAAGTGAGCCGGGTTAAGCGTGTGATGATGAATGGAGATTTTGATAGTTCAAATGTTTCCAGCATTGAAGCCGAGCTGCTGTTAGTGCCTGGTGTGTTGGAAGTGACATTAAACAGTCAAAATAACGCGGTATACCTGAAAGTTGATCGTGATTTTGATGCGGTAAAAGCGCGAGACGTGTTGTCTGCATAGTTTCTTAGGCTTATACCGCCTCTAGTTCGCTTAGCGCATTTCCGCAGTTGTGTAACAGTGAAGACTTTATACGTTTGGTGGCATCATCAATGGCGGTTTTCATTGCATCGATAGCAATCTGATTGCTCTCTTTTTCACTGACACTGGCGGTCACATTCATGCTTTGCCCTCTGAAGGTGGTGGCGGGTGAATACTCATCGGCATAGTCAGGTTTGTACTTAACATTAAGCACCACGGTGGCAACCATATTACTTCCTAAGCTTTTTATAAACGCGCGGTTTAGTACTACTTTCACGCTGTTGGCTGCTTCAATATCTGGGCTGACATTCATCGCTTCTAAACTTTGCTGTAACAGTGAATAGAGCGTGTCTTCTGTTACATTACTGCTTCCAACGAGCAAGTCTTTACTCGACCGTATGTCGATTAGTTCTGCCAAGTTAATTGGACAAGCTTTCGCTTTGGACATGGTTAGCTGATAGTCTTTTCTCTGCGACGCAGGAATTAATGATGAGTCAAGCTCGGGTGGCGTAGACTCGCAGGCAATAAGCAAGGGTAGGGCACAACAGGCAACAATAAGTCGAGCTGGTGATGTAGCGTAAGACATGGAAAATGTTCTACTTTTCATTAAATTATTTTTGTTTTATGCAGATAAATTATGCAAGTAATATTGTCTTTAGTATAAGAAAGTTTGTATCGCTAAGAAACAGAACAACTGTTGCAAACTGTTACAGCTTGTTTAGCATAGGTGTGGGACTGTTGATTTTGCTGAGCGAGTTTTTGATCAGCGACACAACCATTACACCTATGTAACCTGAATAAAAATTTCGCCATAACCATTCAACACGGACAGTTCTTTAATGATGAGCTTAAAAAACGCGGTAATTAGTGTAGTTGCAAGTGTGTCACTTATTGGGTGCGCAATTAACGTGTCTCCTTCGGCCTTCTTTTATCAAGACACTCAGCAAAAGCCCCTTGATACTACGAAGCTACACGCGGCAATTCAAAAAGACAAAACCTCAGCGGGCATAACCCGTGTTGAAGTTAAAAATGAAGCTGGGTTAACTTTGAGAGGCGTTGCTGTTTCTTACCCTGACCCTATTGTTAACATTGTTTTCTTTGCAGACAATCGTATGCCTGTAAGCGAAAACAACAGCGTTATTCATAGACTGGGTAAGTTGCCCGCTAATATATTGTGGCTCGATTATCAGGGAGTTGGAGCCAGTGATAAAGCGAAGGACTTAAGTATTAACGCTATTAAACAAGATGCGTTAACCCAGTTTGACTATGTAGCAAGTGCGTTTGACGCCTCAATTCCCACTATCGTTCACGGCCGAGGTATAGGCAGCTATTTCGCAAGCTATGTTGCTGCAAATAGAAAGATAGACGCTTTAGTATTAGACGGCGCTTTCAATAACATCTCTGATTTAATTGCCAACATGGTGCCAGGCTTCTCTAATTCATTCACAAACATGAAGCTTCACGATGAAGTTCATAGTATGCAAATAGCCCCAATCTTGCGTCACTATGAAGGACCGCTATGGCTAGTGGTGGGTGAGGAAGACAAAATAACGCCTTACCCGATAAGTCAGCAGCTATTAGAAGATGCATCAAGTAGCGAAAAGTATATTTCGGTCATTCCTGGTGCGACGCACAACGCAACGCTAAAAAGTGACTATGCCATACAAGAGTACAAACAGTTTTTAGCAAGATTCACTAAGTAATAGAAACCTTACTCGTTGTGGATAAGTAGTGGAAAACCTTGTTGGTAAGTCTGTTAATAGCCATATAGAACAACAGATCACGATCTTTCCATTACTTTCTGGTCGGATCACGAAACGTCAGTTAAATCAAGCGCTGTAGAGCAACTGTGCTCGATCTTAATCTTTTTTGATCGTAAAGCTGTGCAGGATCAGGCAATTTTGCTCTTTGGGGATAAAAGTTCGAGGCAAAACGATCAAGCGGGTATTTTTGTCAATAGTTTCGTGTCATGAAATTTTTAGAACACAGTTGCTCAACTATACATCGAATTACGATTAATCATCCATCAAACTGGCTTGTAAGTGATTAAATAAAATACCCGCCATAGGCGTAATGCCGATCAGTTAAGAAAATTTTCATGATCGGTTGACCGATCTTTTTAAGGCTTCAAAATCCGATATCAGTCTCTGGTATCGGATTTTTTAATGTCTTTACTTACAAACCTCGATGAAACATTCAGCCATGCAGAAGATTTAAATGCCATCGATAAACTGATGTCGTTTGTTGACCCTGAACTTCTTCAGCAAGCCTATGAGCTATCAGGTGTGGCGACTGTCAGACGTCGCCGTTTGCCTTTAGATTCGGTAGTGTTAACCATTGTCGGCATGAGTCTTTTTCGTAACGATCCTGTCTGGGACATCGCGAATAAACTCAATGTTTCGCTTCCAGGTAAAAACCGCTTTGTTGCTCCGAGTGCAGTGGTACAAGCCCGCCAAAGGTTGGGTGATGATGCTGTCGGTCACGTCTTCAAATTGATGGCACAGCGGGCATTCACTGAATATGCCTTTGAACAGTGGTGTGGTTTAAATGTACTGGCGGTTGACGGCGTAATGTTCCGTACTCAGGATACTGCTGAGAACCTTGATGCATTTGGTTGTGACCGGAATGCTAAGGGTGATAATCCGTACCCACAGGTACGCATGTGTAGTCTGATGGAAACGTCCAGCCACCTTCTGTTGGCCAGTGAATTTGACAGCCGGGATGTGGGAGAGATGTCTCTTGCACAGCGGCTTGTTCCTTCGGTTCCCGATAACTCTCTGACCCTTTTTGACAGAGGGTATTATTCGCTGGGGCTACTGTACTTGTGGATGACTAAAGGCGTTAATACGCACTGGATGCTCCCCGCCCGTAAAGATTTACAGTATACTGTGAGACATCAACTCAGCGAGGATGATGCTGTTATCACGCTTAAAACCTCTCCTCAAGCCAGGAAGAAATTTGATGGTTTACCCGAAACCATTGAAGCGAGACTGACCCGCTACAAAGTAGATGGAAAGTCTTACCGCGTGCTCAGTTCAATGGTCGATGCAATGCAGTTTCCCTACGAAGAAGTTGTCAATGTGTATGTTCAACGCTGGGAAATCGAACTGGGCTTCAGAGAAATGAAACAGACACTACATCAGGCAAAACTGACACTGCGCAGTAAGAAACCTGAGATGGTTCGACAGGAACTCTGGGGGCTGTTGGTAGCCTACAACCTGATTAGAATGATGATGCTGGATGCCGTAAAAGACATGCCGGCATTATCTCCTTCCCGCCTTAGCTTCGGTCTCTGTATGAGACATATCATTGTATTCTTCCTGACCACATTGCCGGAGACAGTAACTAAACTGCCCGTTCACTATGAATACCTAATGGAATCGCTGACGATGATGAGGCTCTCTGACAAACGACCTGACAGGTATTACCCCAGAGTAGTGAGGAAAAGACCGACTAAATACCCCACAAAGAAAAATGCCAGTCAGCTTAACTGACTGGCATTACGCCATAGGCGGGTATTTTTTTGGTCTATTAATTTCTGAAGGGAAAACGAACAGCTAAACCCTAACCATTGAATCTCGTTTTACTACTGTAGGAGTATATTTAAAGGTAAGCCCATCTTCTGGTTTGCTTCCCGATGCATACTTCAATGCAAGTTCCGCCGCTTTTGCTGCCATCATTTCTACCGGATAACGCAGAGTCGTTAATTTAGGACGACAGTACTTTGCTAACAGCACATCATCGTACCCCATCACAGAAACTTGTTCTGGAACTGAAATACCATGATCCTGCAGCATGGTCATAGCACCAGATGCCATAGCATCGTTATAAGCCAAAACAGCAGTGAATTTTGCACCAGTAGCAAGCAAGTTTTGCATTGCCAGTTCACCACCTTCCTGATCGGGCGTAGCATACTCAATCATGCTTTCAGGCAAGCTTAAATTCGCATTGTTAACTGCGTTTCTAATCCCTTCGAGGCGATGATTAGGATCGTCTATGCGATACTGACTGCTTATCACCGCGACATGTTCATGGCCTTGGTTGATGGCATATTCCGCCATAAGGCGACCACCGGTTACGTTATCAAGCCATACACAACGATTTGCTATCTCTGGTATATAGCGGTTAATTAATACAAAGCCTGGAACTTGGTTTGCAAAACCGATCAGGGTCTCGTCATCAAGTGCTTTGCTGTGCACTACCATGGCTTCTACTCGATGCTCTAGCAGTGTTTCAATAGCGCGAAGTTCAGTCTCTTTTTCAATAGAGCCGGCACTTAATAAAATTTGAACGTTATTTTTGCGGGTAATGGACTCCACACCGTGGGCTAACATAGCGAAAAATGGGTCGTGGAGCTCAGCAATGACAACGCCTAAAGATGCGCTACGTTTGGTTACAAGTGCCCGCGCATTAGCGTTGGGACGATAACCCATTTCTTCCATGATTTTTTTGACACGCTTGCGAGTATCATTGCCCACTTTAGGACCATTATTAATAACTCTTGATACGGTCGCTAATGAAACGCCAGCGGCTTGGGCGATATCTTTTATTGTTGCCATTTTCTTTCAAACTTCGTTTTATTGCGTGGAGTGTCGATTGACCTGATTGCCATAGCGTACATTATATTTACAAAAAAAGATAAAATTCTAACGCTTAGCTTGTGGTGTCTTTTACGGGGCTGAGATGCATTAGAGAGATGAAGAGCGTTAGATTACCTAAGTGGTTTTACCTTCTATGATTGTTAATCAAACCGCTGTAAAAAAGAATGGAAAACGTATAACCTCCTAGACATTCTGAAAGATTGCATTATTCATTAATGTATAAAAAAAGTGTGGTAGGTTGGAAAGCGTCAGTTTACTAAGCACGTCTTAAGGTAAAAATTTTGTTATGAAAATAAATGTATCTGCATTTGGTGAAGTAGAAGGCGAAGTCATAAACGCCTTTACGTTAACTAACGACAACGGCATGTCAGTTACCTTGCTTAACTACGGTGGAATTGTTAAAGAAATTCACTTCCCGAATGCAGAAGGTGAATCGGTAAGTTGTGTCCAAACTTTCGAGACTCTACAAGACTATATAGATGACCCGAGCTATCGCGGTGCGATCGTAGGACGCTACGCAAACCGAATTGGACATGGCTCGTTTGCGTTAAATGGAACACAGTACACCTTAGATAAAAATGGCGGTGAACATAATCTACACGGCGGCTTAGCTGGGTTTCATAAGAAGGTTTGGGCGGCAAGCGTCCAAGAGACGACAGATAGTGTGGCTGTAACATTTACCTTAACTAGTCCCGATGGGGAAGGTGGCTTTCCCGGTACTGTTAATGTAGAGGCATGCTATTCCCTTGATCAAAACAACGAGTTATCTCTTGTGATCACCGCAAACACAGACAAAGAAACCCCGCTTAGTTTCACGCAGCATGCTTACTTCACGTTGAGCAACGACCCGCAAGTGGGTAATACATTGCTACATATAGATGCTGACAAAGTCACGGACGCAGATAGCACCTTGCTGCCAACTGGAAAACTGGTCGAAGTTGCCAATACTCCCTTCGATTTCACGAAACCTACAGCAATAAAAGAAAGGGCAGAGCAATCTAATTCCCATCCATTATTTGATAGGGTGGGAGGCTACGACCACAACTATGTACTCCGTGATACGCCTGAGCATACCCCACAAGCAACCGTAAAGGCACTTGATACTGGTGTTACTATGTCGTTATTTACTAACTTGCCGGGTTTGCAGTTTTATACTGGCGGGTTGAAAACCGACGATCAGCTTGGTGCCTTGTGCTTAGAACCACAGCATTTCCCGGATGCCCCCAACAAGCCCGAGTTTCCAAACTGTTTCGTAAAACCCGGTGAAACCTTCAAAGCAAGTATGCGATACAAGTTCAGCGCATAGAAATCGTTATGTAGTGACAAAAGAAAATTATTTGTTATCGATTTAACAATTAATTTTCTTTGTTACGCAATTGATAAACGTAGAAGCTTGCTATATCATTATCAGGGTAAACGTTTAACCCTATTTGATGTTGCGCATTAGAGCGTAGCAGGCTAATTCAGAGAGAGTGATTATGGGAACCCCTTTCGACCCTACCAACGATCCACATCGCCGTTACAACCCTTTGTTGGGTGAGTGGGTGTTAGTGTCGCCTCACAGAGCGAAGCGCCCTTGGCAGGGAGCCTCAGCAGAGCCAAACAACGAACAAAAGCCATCTTACGACTCTACGTGTTATTTATGTCCAACAAACACCCGCGTGAATGGTGAAGTCAACCCTGACTACAAAGGTACGTTTGTTTTTCAAAACGATTTTGCCGCCCTTAAGCAAGATACAGAACAAGCCAGTGAGAAAAAGGGGCTGTTTCAGTTCGAAACTGAGCAAGGCTGCAGTCGTGTTATTTGTTTTTCCCCTGATCACAGCAAAACGTTACCTGAGCTTTCCGATGAAGAACGCGTAGACGTAGTCAACACGTGGAAAGCACAAACCGCTGAACTTGGTGAAACCTATCGCTGGGTACAAGTTTTTGAAAACAAAGGCTCGATGATGGGGTGTTCAAATCCTCACCCTCATGGTCAAGTATGGGCGCAGCAGCATGTGCCTACCGACCCAGCGAAAAAAGTCGTGCAGCTACAGCAATACTTTGGTGAAAACGGCACGCCTATGCTGTTGGACTATGCCGAGCAAGAGGTCGCGAAGCAAGAGCGAGTCGTGTGTCAAAATGATGATTGGGTTGTCGTTGTACCATACTGGGCCGCTTGGCCTTTTGAGACGCTACTGTTACCGAGATTTGACGTGCAATCTATGCACATGCTCTCGGATTCTCAGTCGCTATCTCTTGCTAAGATCATTGGCGAAATTACAGCGAAGTACGACAACTTATTTGAAACGTCTTTCCCATACTCTATGGGATGGCACAGTGCCCCATTTGATAGTGAAGCGCACCCTGAATGGACGCTACATGCGCATTTCTTCCCACCACTTCTGCGCTCAGCAAGTGTACGCAAGTTTATGGTTGGGTACGAAATGATGGCAGAGGCACAGCGAGATTTGACCCCTGAACAAGCGGCAGACAGATTAAAAGCACTATCCACAGTGCACTATAAGAAACGTGAGAATGCGAATGGATAATCAAGTACTTTCTTCTAATTTTGAGACGCACTACGGCGAGGCGCCAGCGTTAATCGCACATGCGCCGGGTCGAGTAAACATTATTGGTGAGCACACCGATTATAACGAAGGGTTCGTATTTCCGGCTGCAATCAACTTTGGAACGTGGGTTGCGGCAACAAAGCGCGCAGATAACGACATCGTGGTTACCGCGATGGACTACGAAAATCAGCAAAACCAGTTCTCGTTGTCAGACATTAACTATGACGAAGAACAAGGGTGGGCAAACTATGTTCGCGGCGTAGTGAAAGTACTTAAAGAGGCCATTCCAAATTTTGGTGGCGCTAATTTACTAGTAACGGGCAATGTGCCACAAGGCGCAGGATTAAGCTCTTCCGCATCGTTTGAAGTGGCTATATTAAAAGCGTTAAGCGCGCTGTATGAGTTGCCCCTCGATGGCGTACAAGCTGCACTGTTAGGGCAGAAAGCCGAGAATACGTTCGTAGGCTGCTCATGCGGAATTATGGATCAGTTAATCTCTGCTATGGGTAATGAAGGCATGGCAATGCTGCTTGATTGCCAGTCGCTAGCCATTGAGCATTCACCACTACCAGACTCGCATCAAATCGTTATCATCAATTCGAATGTTAAACGTGGTTTGGTTGACAGTGAATACAACTTGCGTCGTCAGCAGTGTGAACAAGGCGCGTCGTTATTGGGTGTGTCATCGTTACGCGAAGCAACTATGGAAATGCTAGAAGGCGCTAAAGCACATATGCCAGAGGTGGTTTATCGCCGCGCGAAGCATATTGTTACCGAAAACGCTAGAACACTGGCAGCAAGCCAAGCATTAAAAGCTGGCGACATCGAAACGGTTAGTGAAGCCATGGCGCAATCTCACATCTCCATGCGTGACGACTTTGAAATTACCGTTCGCCCAATCGATTACTTGGTTGAGATCATTGGTGAAGTGCTGGGTAAATCGGGTGGTGTTCGCATGACTGGCGGTGGATTCGGCGGCTGCGTAGTGGCCCTTGTACCTAGCGACAAAGTTGAAGCGGTGAAGCAAGTCGTGGCCGACAAGTACTCTGATGAAACAGGATACAGTGCTGATATTTATGTGTGTACGGCTACACAGGGCGCGTTCGCTGTGTAAAGTTAATGGACGCTCTAAAACTACGGGTAATAGGTCAAGAGCATAACTTTTTTACTTGTCTAAACAAATCTAATTTCCACCAAACCTTAAGGGTCAGCTTTATGAAAAAAAGATTTAAATCTAGTTAAAAAAAGTAAACAAAATGTGATACTAATATGGGCTAGAACGGGTGTGGTTATTAGCGGCTTTGAGTTGCTATCAACAATCACTTGTTTGATTTAACGCGTTTTAAAAGACGTGATACTGGTGTGGCAAAAAACAATAGAATAATAAAAACAATTTTTCACCTGTGTACCCTGCATGACAATCGCCGCACCCAAAATAAGAACTTTGGGAAAAACTATGAAATTAGCATCAATAGATATCACGTTGTTCGTGGTATACGTCGTCGCGCTTGTCGGAATTGCGTGGTGGGTTTCTCGCGAAAAGCAGGGTCATCAAAAAGACACAAATGATTACTTTCTAGCGGGCTCAAGCTTGCCATGGTGGGCAATTGGCGCATCACTCATTGCCGCCAATATCTCAGCCGAACAAATCATCGGCATGTCGGGGTCAGGTTACCAGTTAGGGCTTGCCATTGCGTCTTATGAGTGGATGGCCGCCATTACGCTGCTTATTGTTGGCAAGTTCTTCTTACCTATCTTTCTTAAGCATAAAATTTACACCATGCCTCAATTTCTTGAGCAGCGATATGATCATCGCGTGCGCAAGGTAATGGCAATATTCTGGCTAGGTGTTTATGTTTTTGTAAACCTAACGGCTGTGCTGTGGTTAGGTGCATTGGCCATCAATACCATCGCGGGTGTTGATATGGTTTACGGCATGATGTTCTTAGGCCTTTTCTCGTTAACCTATTCACTTTACGGCGGTCTGAAAGCGGTAGCACTCACCGACATTATTCAAGTCGTGCTGTTGGTTATTGGTGGCTTGTTTCTGTCGTATACGGCGTTAAACCTAATCAGTGACGGCAATGGTGCCATCCAAGGTTTTGTTGACCTTACTAACAAGCTCCCTGAGAAATTCGACATGATTTTGTCAGAAGACAACCCGCACTATATGGACTTGCCGGGCATTTCTGTATTGATTGGCGGTATGTGGATCATGAACCTGTCGTATTGGGGCTTTAATCAGTACATCATTCAGCGCACGTTGGCGGCAAAGAGCGTTCAAGAAGCGCAAAAAGGTATTGCGTTTGCGGCTTTCCTAAAACTGCTAATGCCTTTAATTGTGGTATTGCCAGGGATTGCAGCAGTGCTAATTGTGCCAGACTTAGCTAAACCGGACCAAGCATACCCAAGCCTAATGACGCTGATGCCTGTTGGTCTTAAAGGTATTATCTTCGCAGCCTTGGTGGCGGCGATTGTGTCCTCGCTAGCGTCGATGACAAATAGCGTTTCTACTATTTTTACCATGGACCTTTATAAAGATAAGCGTCCAAACGAGTCGCAGCAGCATTATGTGAAAGTGGGTCGTATCGTAAGCTTGGTCGCGCTTATCATTGCTATGGTGGTGGCCAAGCCGCTGTTGGGTAATTTCGATCAAGCATTCCAGTATATCCAGGAGTTCACGGGCTTCTTCACACCAGGTATCTGCGCGTTGTTCGTTTTAGGTATGTTCTGGAAGAAAACCACAGCAAACGGTGGTCTGTTGGCCGCACTAGGCTCATTTGTTTTAAGCATTGTGTTTAGACAGTTCTGGCCTGAACTGCCGTTTATTGACCGTGTTGGACTTGTGTTCCTGCTTTGTGTTGCTTTAGCTGTGGTTGTTTCTCTGCTAGAGAAAAAAGGTGTCAGTGAAAACGCTGTCGACCTAAACGAAGTGCAGTTCAGAACCACAAGCGGATTTAATGTAGCATCTATCGCTGTAGTTATCCTTACAGCGGCGTTTTACATAACGTGGTGGTAGCAGACAAGGAAGGGCGTTTTTAATCGCAACGCTCTTGCTAAATTTAGCTAAAAACAACGCGAAAGTTCAGAAGACGCTGACAATAAATTTTGTTAAGTTCTAGAACGTGTTGCAGTTAGTAACGTAAACCTGTGGTGAAAAACTTCAATTTTCCCTCATAAAATACGGTATACTAACCGGCTAATATTCGATGAACTTTCGCGCTTGCTGATGTCTTACTAAGAAGAGTTATACAGCAAGCCACTAAAAACGTTACAGGAGACATCAATGGCAACGAAAGGCGTTAATAAGGTTATTCTTGTTGGAAACCTTGGCAATGATCCTGAAGTTAGATACATGCCTAACGGAAACGCCGTTGCGAACTTAAGCCTAGCAACTAGCGAAAGCTGGAAAGACCAACAGGGTCAGGTTCAAGAGCGCACTGAGTGGCACCGCCTTACAATGTACCGTCGCTTAGCAGAAATTGCCGGAGAGTACCTGAAAAAGGGCTCGCAAATCTATGTTGAAGGTAAATTGCAGACGCGTAAGTGGCAAGATCAGCAAGGCCAAGATAAATACACCACTGAAATTATCGTAGACCAAATGCAAATGCTTGGCGGTCGCGGCGGTGAAGGCGGTGGCGGTAACGGTGGTTACCAACGTCCTCAGAACAACCAAGGTGGTTACAACCAGGCGCCAGCACAAGGCGGTTATAACCAAGCGCCACAGCAAGGTGGTGGTCAGCAGGGCGGCTACAACTCAAACCAAGGTGGTGGCTACAATCAAGCGCCTCAGGGTGGCAATCAAGGTCAGCCAAAGAACCCACCAATGGCTGAGCCAGATTTTGACTTCGACGATGACATTCCGTTTTAGGAAAAAACAGTTCACGTGTTGAAAATATTCTAAGAGCCGCTTTAATAGCGGCTCTTTTTTTGAGCTAAGTTCGCCCAATTATGAGATTGGTGCCCGCCATTCTTCCCCCGATTACCTTAAAATAATTTCATCATATTCCCATTGTTGTTTTCCCCATAAACGCGATGAGTGAGCTTTAAGAATTAGGTGTAAAAGGTTGGGTTTTTGCAGTGTCAGTAGTAGTAACCTTGGTGGCTTTTGTTTTATTGTGTCTTAAAAGCAGCGTGTTGTTTGCTCAAACAGACGGCGAATGTGAAGGGGAAAGCTGCGCCTCCAAAAAGCCTACAGTAGTATGGTTGCGACCACCCGAGCTTGGAATTGAAGGCAGTGGTGTCAGTATCACTTCAGGGCCCATCTATGACGCCATGGCGTACCTCTCTACACACCTGCATAACTACGAACACCAATATGAAGCTTATCCAGTTAAACGCGCTTGGTCGTTGGTACAGCATCAACATTCCGCACAAAAAGTGTATTGTTTTTATGGCGCAGCATACCAAGAAGAACGCGCTGAGTGGGGATATTACTCCCAGCCTACCTCTATAAACTTACCGCTACTCATTGTTGCAAGAAAAGCGCTTCAGCCTTCTTTGAAAAATGAATTAGATACTGCGCAGTCTCAGCCAACGCAGGAATATTTTGAGTCCATTTCTTTACGCGCTCTGCTTCAGCAAAATTTGAGAACGGTACTCTACAACGATGTGAATAACGTATACGCCGATACTGTTGAGCAATGGGCTACAAAAAACAATGTGGTTCGTTTAAATGGGTTAGGCAAAGACTTAGGCATGCATACCATCGCCCTTCTGGAAAGTGGGAGAATAGATTTTGGCTATGTAGGGCACCGCGAGCTTTCAGCATTACCAGAAGAAGAACTCGATGCGCTTAATGTTTATCAAATCAGTGAACTGTCCCAGCAGCTAAGAGGAACAAAACGCTTACTGTGTTCTAAGAGTGAGCTAGGACAAGCGGTAACGAGTGATCTAGACAGCGCGCTGACTCACATTACATCTACGCCTATGACGAGCCAAACCTTAAGAGACATTAATTTTGTGGCAGATGGATACCCTTTATTTCTTAAACCGCTTTTTGATGAAAGGTGGAGTAAAGTTATGCTCAACGAATCATGTGATAGTGCGACTCATTTGGAGCTATACAAAAATCTATAGTTCAGCGTGACTCACTAATCAGGTGAGTTAAAAAGTTATCCTACGTGACGCCAACCCAATCCGCTTTTCCAGTCATCGCGTCTGAATCATGGGTGTTCCCGAACTCCATTTCCAAACTCATCATTTTAGCAAGAGGTTGGAAATGGAGGAGATACGTACGGTAACTTAGCTTATTCCATCTTCACCAGTGCAATTTCACCCACTTCAATACCACGCCAACTGTTTTTAGGTGCGCGTTTGAGTGGTGGTAATATAAATTGAAGCCCTGTGATCTGGTGAATATCCAAAGGGGATTGCTCTTCAAATGGCCCCATAGTAACTGGCATAAATATAGGATACGCACGAGTTAATAAGGTCGCAGTGGGTTTTAGGGCCGAAACAGGAAGAATCAAGGTTTTCCATTCGTCACTTACAGTAAAATCAGTGCCGTAAGCCAGCCCATCGTTAGCAATAACGCCAAATTGCAACCTGTCGCTTTTGCCTAATGAACGAACGCGTAGTGCAATAGCGTTATATTCCTCTAAGGAACGATCTATCAAAGTGGCATTCTTAGGGAGATCCGTACGCAGTAATGGACCACCAGTCTGCAGGTTATCGTCAAAGACTTTGAGCGTCACTGTTTCGCCCTCCAATATGGCCGAAGAGGCCGGCCAGCTTACAGTGTTTTGCGGAGGTACAAACGTCCCTCTCGCTTCGCTTGGATCAAAGAGAAGTACAGGAGTACCAGCAGGTTGCAATAACGTGTGATAGTACGCACTATTCAAGAAATCCCAATCCTGCGGTTTTCCACGTTGCTTACCAGGGTAAGTTAATGTGGTATTTCCGTCAGTAACGGTAAAGGCGTATTCCAATTTACCCGTGTGTTTCCACGTATTGTCATTCGGTAGTGTAGCTTGATAAACCCCTTTACCTTCTTGCTGCATAGGTAAAGTAACGAAGTCACTGTGGCCCTCATAACGTACATTTAAGGTAACGACTGGATTAGGCGTTATACTTTGTACCGTCGCACTAAAGGTCAAGGCATCGCCAAGAGTGCGCTGACGTTGGGGGTGGTGAGTCACTATGGTTTCACTTGGTTTAATTGGTGGTAAGTAATAGGCCGAGTCTATGTCACCTGATGGCTTTGCTTCTGATGGTGATAGCCAATATACCCCAGGCGTGACAACGAAATTACCCCCTGAAGCCTGAGTTTGATAGTCGTTGCCTTGATTGATGCCAGTCACCACAAAGCGCTGGCCTAGACCAGGTAGAGAAAGGGTCATACTATTAGCTTTGACTGATAGGCGGCTCACTTCACGGTTCAGACTGGAGTTCTGATGAGGATCTTGCAAACTGATCACATCGGGAAATACCTCTAATCGCCATTGTTTGTCGCCCTGTTTATCTAAAAAGTAGGCGCCAGAGCCGGAGTAATTAACTAACTCAGATGATCCAACCCCTGCAATGTGAGTGAGGCTATCGATATCTTTAGGGCTGTGGGTGGTGCTGTTTGTATAGTAAAACTGTTTAGTATCATCAAACACCGATAAATCAGTGAGGTAATCCAGCGTCGTATGATGAAACTGGTTACTTTGTGGGTACGCAGGTGCGTGATAGTCCTGGGGTAAACTACGAAACTCTTCACCGGCAATCATCAGACTTATCGCTTTCGCTGGCGTGTACAATAAGTTTAAGTAGTGCGTATTGTAGTCTGAGTTAGTGTCTGCAATTACCGCAGGGTCGTAAGCGAACTGAGTGGCCCATTGAAACCCTGCCTCGCGAAAACTGCGCGCCATCGCTGGATAGGTCACGCTATTCGTAATATCCGCCGCGTCAAATTCGTAAATCATACGCGCTTTATCGCTGCACCCGCTGATATCGCTAAATGGGTTGGTATACGTTGAAACCGCAGGCAGTACATTGGTATTCAACGCACTGTATTTTAATAAACCAGTGGGATACCACTGATACGCGATACCATCTATTGACGTGTTACATACCGCTTTGGCAAAGTCTCTCTGGTCACCTTGTTCACTAATGTTATAGAACAAAGGCTTGGTAACACCTGCGTCTTTGACCGTTTTAATCAAGGATTCGATATACGCCGCACTCTTTTGTGGGGCTAAGCGATGTTTGGGCTCATTAAAAAGCTCAAAGGCGATAATTTCAGGGTCGCTACCAAGGGGTTGCCCAGTGTAACGGTTTTTGTGCGCCATAAACTGAGTCAGATAGCGCTGCTGGGCGGCAATAAGCGCAGGCTTTTCATTCATATCGTTTTTGCTGTAGCCCACTGCAAATCCAGGCTCAGCGGGATCTGGTTCGGGATAGCCCGTTCCCCACCATGCAATGGGAGTGATGATAGCGCGAATGCCATGCTCTTGAAGGCGCATCATCAGATAATCGAATAACTCAAGATATTCATTGTCGATGAGATTGCCTTCTTTATCGCTGATGGCTTTGTCCCATACGTGAATGCGATAGGCATTTAGCTTAAGCCGAGCCATATGGTCCACGTCTATATCGATAGCGACTTTGTGATCGATTCCACGTCGAGCGATAGCGCGATAACCATAGGCAAACGGTGCACTGTAGTTGGCACCAAACAAGTAGACTTGGTCGCCGTTGTCCCATAACAACCGACCGTTTTCTACTGTCACGGGGGTAGGGGGTAACGTGGTATTGGTCAAACTTACTGCGCTACTTGAGCCTGCTGTAGTTAAGCTCATAGTAGCCAAAACGATTGAGGTTACGAATATTTTTGAGAACATCTTAACTTTCCTACCAGTTAGGCTTCACGATAGCCGTTAGGGTTAGACGACTGCCATCGCCAACTGTCTTTCACCATGTCTTCTAAAGTGCGGGTGGCTTGCCATCCCAACACCGCTTTGGCGTGACCTGAGTTGGCGTAACACTGTGCCACATCGCCGGGGCGACGGGGGGCAATTTGATAAGGGATAGGTCGGTCACTAGCTTTCTCGTAGGCTTCTACCATCTCTAGCACTGAAACACCGCTACCTGTACCTAGATTAAAGCAATGACTACCCGGTTTTCCGTGCAATTGCTCCAAAGCGCGAACATGCCCTTCCGCTAGGTCACATACGTGTATATAGTCGCGCACTCCAGTACCATCAATGGTGGGGTAGTCATCGCCAAATACAGCCAGATGGGAGCGCTTGCCCACGGCCACTTGTGCAATAAAAGGCATTAAATTATTTGGGATACCACTAGGGTCCTCTCCAATCCGTCCGCAAGGGTGAGCGCCCACTGGGTTAAAGTAGCGCAAAATAATACCGTTAAATTGAGCGGTGGAAGTCGCAAAATCTTGTATGATTTGCTCTACCATGAGTTTACTTCTGCCGTAGGGATTAGTTGCGCCCACGGGAAAGTCTTCCACAATAGGTACAGTTTGTGGGTCACCGTAAACTGTCGCTGAAGAGCTAAACACTAACGTATGTACGCCAGCCTCATGCATAGTTTCTATTAAAGTCTGGCTGGCAGTAACGTTGTTTCGGTAATAAAGCATAGGTTTTTCAACAGATTCCCCCACCGCTTTTGAGCCGGCGAAGTGAATGACGCCATCAAAGGTGTGCTCGGAGAAAACACGTCTGAGCAGTTCTTCATCCCCAACGTCACCTTCATAATGAGGGATCTCTGTATTACAAATACCTTCTACCCGCTTAAGTGCTTCGATGTGGCTGTTAGAGAAGTCGTCAATTACCACAACAGAATGGCCTGCTTCAATTAACGCGATACAGGTATGTGAGCCGATATAGCCAGCACCACCAGTGACTAATATATGCATGGGTCTTTCCTTACTTTTCAAGTGACAATGTTGCAGGTTTCAGACCTTTGGCAGTAACCGTGATTTCGGCGTTTTTAAGTGTTTCACCAATTTCAATTAATAATGCCCCTTCTCCCCATGATGTGGTAATGGGGCTCTGATTTAATAATCTAATATCGCCTTCAACTTCAGCATTCAGCTCGATGTTATTTGTGCGAACAGGATTGCCCTTAGCATCTACCACTTGTGCGTATACAAATACTTTGTCTTTCACGGAGGGAGTAGGAGCAATACCTGAGGTGTCGAGTCGTAGCGTTAACGCACTGGCTTGTTCAGGCGTAGTGACGCTATGACGGGCGACAATATTCTCACTAATAAGCGCTTCAGCACGCAATGTTCCAGGCTGGAAGTTATCTATTGAGAAGGTAAAGGGAGGATGCGCTAAGTGCGTACTCAAAGCATCAGTGTCGGGGCTTTGCGTCCCAATTAAGCGATCGTTGAGGTAAAGCGCGACGCGCTCGGCATTTGAGTAAACGCGTACATTAGTGCTTGACGTTTCATCCCAATTACTTGCGATATACACCATGGGACCGCTTTCAAATTGCGGGGCCTGTTCGTCTGCATTCCTTTGACTTTGGAAAAAGTAATAGCTGAATTTAGGCTGGCGATAAATACTGGCGATACCCGACGCTTCAATGTCATCGGCATAGCCGCGGTTATAATCAAACATTACCCAGTAACCGTCTGCAAAGGCGGGTACGGTAAAGTTGTCATTGTGGGCTTCTTGAAGGTTCTTTGCCTGTTGCAGCAGGCGCTTTTCACCACTATTTAGTAATTGACGGCTAGTGCGTTCATCTTCCTGCAAATCTTGCCAGCTATCCTGATTTAAACCCGCGTTTTGCGCGTAATATTCCCAGTCCCCGTACTCAGATACAATGTAAGGGACTGTGGGTGTTTCGTAATGCTGCAGTCGGTGTTGGCGGGCTTGTACAAAAATATCGTAGCCGAGTTCCCATCCTGCGGAATAGGCGCCAGGGTATTCGGCATGTACTGTATCAGATAGTGCTGCGATAAATTCGTCCGGCATGTCTGATTCGTTTAATGAGCACTCCCATGCAATGACGCTAGCGTGATTACGGTCTCGGCGTAGCAAATCAGCACACGCTTTTAAGGTATGAGCTTCGAACTCTTTTGTGGGGTTGTAATATTGCCAACCCAATATTGCATCCAGTAACACTAAGCCCAATTCATCCGCCGCCTTCATAAATGCTGTTGAGTGAGGGTAGTGGGACAGTCGAACGTAGTCGAAACCCGCCGATTTGATTTTTACGGCATCGCGGTAATCAGCCTGAGCAGAGGTTGCGTAGCCGACAAACGGATATTCCTGGTGGCGGTTGACACCGCGAAGAAAGGTTTTTTCACCGTTTATCAGTAGCTCATTTTTATCATTGAAGACAAACGAGCGAATACCGATGTTTCGCGATTGATGTTCTATAGTTGTATCGTCGTGCGACAATACAGTGTCCAGTGTGTATAAATTGGGGTGCTGAGGAGACCATAAGGCAGGTTCAGTTACTGTAATTAACTGATTAAAATGACGCTTTTCACCTGCCGGCAGAGTGTATTGTTGGCTTACCTTGTGAACGTCACTTCCATCAAATGACAAAGTTTGGGTTAGAGTAAAAGTTTTTTCTTCACCGCTGGTGTTAGCTACATGTGTTTGAATGTTTACTTCAGATTTCACTTTCTCGACTAAAGGGAAGGTGACAAAAACACCGCCACCGGCCACTTCGTTAGCGTGCATCTCATCAGTAATCATCAAGGGATTTTTTACCAGAAGATTAACATCGCGATATAAGCCACCGTAGGTATTAAAATCAAGCAATGTAAGTGGCTTCGGGCCTGTAACGTCATTGTCACGGTTATCTAAGCGCACGCGGAGGGTATTCCTTCCTGACACCAGGTAAGGGCTTAAATCGAAAGTGAATGGTAAATATCCACCTAAGTGAGTACCCACTTTCTCATTATTAAGCCAAACCTCTGTAGCATTCATTGCTCCCTCAAAACGAATAAATACCGCTTGCTCAAGCCACTCTGCCGGCACTGAAAACGATTTTTGATACCACGCAATACCTTGCCATTGGTCATTTACCACTTCAGGCTCTAACCGGGGAGTATGTGGAAGAGCAATATTTTCCCATGCTTGGGTTATTTGCTCAGGCGTAAGCGCCTCATCCGCCTTCTTAAATTTCCAGTCTTGATTGAAAGGAACCACTTCACTTAGAAAAGGCGATGAAGAATGCGGTGGATTAGAAGAAGACGTGAAGGGCTGACACGCGCCTAACCACAACAGACAACAGAGTAAAAAGCTAAATCGGGAAATAGAAGTCATTGCTCTAGCCTAGATGAATTTAAAAATAGACAAGCCTAGTTGGCTTAAACGCAAAAAGGCACTGCCCTTATATGAAAGAGCAGTGCCGATACAACGCACTTACATCGCGTATTGGAAGCCTAACAAATAACGGCGTCCCCATTCAGCGTATTGACGTGGTCGGGTAGGGTCGTTGTCAAAGTATGACGTAGACGCTTCATTCGTTAGGTTCTGACCTTGTAACATTACTTTTAAGTTTTCGGTCACTTCGTAGGCAATGCTGGCATCAACCGTGGCTTCGTCGTCTATAGTGAAAACGGCACCTGGATCCCAGCTACCTACGCTAGTGTATGCACTGCGGTAGTTATATGACACCTTCGCATCAATACCTGCTTTGTAATACCAAAGAGTTAAACTACCTACATTTTTAGATAAGCCACCCATAGTCAATGGGTTGTTTTCAGGCTCAAACTCCGTCACGTTAGTATCTGTATAGCTGTAGTTGGTATAAATGCCCAAGCCATCAAAAGGTTCTGGCAACATGTTAAACGCTTGCTGATACATCACTTCAACGCCGCGAATCTGACCACCATCACCGTTCACAGGGCCGGTAAATTGGTAACTTTCACCATTTATATTAAGTGTATCTGTAGCTGCACCTACATGACTCTTTAGGTCTTTAAAGAAGAGTGACACGGTAAGAGCAGCATCTTCAGCAAAGAAATATTCATAGCCCAGGTCAACTTGGTCCGCGATGAATGGATTTAGCTGGGGGTTACCGCCAGAAGCAGTGTTAACCGTAGAAGATGTGTTAAGTTGTAAGCCTGTACGCATTTCAATGAGAGGCGGACGAGATATAGCACGTGAAAGTCCAAAGCGAATTTGCGAATCTTCCGTAATGTCAAAACGTAAGTTTAGCGCAGGCAGCACCTCACTATAGTCATGGTCAATCGATACCGCAGTTAGCTCTCCCCCGTCAGCTTGCTGAAAACCGGATGAAGTAGATTCGGTACTGATGTAACGCACACCTACATTACCCGTGTACGAGATACCGCCAATTTCACCTAACAGATTAAACTGAACATACAATGCAGTATTAGTTTCTTGAACATTCCAGCTATTAAGTATATCGGCATTAGTCTGGGTATGCTGGTTGCGGTTATCTATCCCGCCAAACGCTTCCTGCGCTACTTCTGACCAATTTCGTATGCTGTAAAGCGCAGGGACGTCATAGCCTTCACCAAGCTCGTAAGTAAAGGCGTCTACATTGGCACTGCTATTGGCTACACTTTGTTGCCAGCTAACCACATCATTGTCTTTTTCTCTATCTGTCCAACGCCCGCCGAAGCTCATGGCATCAATAATTCCCCACTCGACTGGCCGAGCGAAATCAAGCTTGGCAGTGATCATTTCATCTTCTAACAGGCGGTCGTTGTCCACTTGCATGTAGTTAAGGCCGTAATCTGTAGCATCGCTTATGTCATAACCGGTGCCAATGGATAAGCGGTCAGTGGTAGTGTCCCAGCTATAGTCCATGCCATTTGCATCCGCATCAGCATCCCAATACCACGACTGAATATTCACCCAGCGCGAGGTAATTGACGCTTCTGAGTAGCCGATATCCGCGTTAACTTTCCATACATCGCCAAGCCATTCAGCATTTAAGCCTGTACTGACGAGTTCGTTTTTCTGGAACCAAGTAGAATTATTTGCAGTGTGGCTACCGCCCCACAACATTCCACCTGAAACAATTTGTTCTGAACCATCGGGTTTAGTTATGATTTGCGGCGGGTTGCTGGCATTTGAAATGTTCCAGTTATTTAAGCCGCCCCAGTTACCCCAACCGTCGAACCAGACTTGATCTTCTCGTTCTTCAATATCAAATTTGGAATAGAAGAGGTCATATTTTAGTTCTAAACTTTCATTTGGTAGCCATTGAAGTACTGTCATTGCACCAACTCGTTGGTTGTCACCTCCTTTCGTAGCCGTCTGTGCTCCCCAAGGGGCCGCTTCAGAGATGCCATTACCATTAACATCACCTTGTTCAGCCGGAACATTATTGTATTCCCACGAGGTAACATCTTTTTGTAGAGAGGGTTGGTCTTGAACGGCAACGCCAAACGCAATACCAAATGTATCTGAAATAGGGTCGATATAACTGAAATTAGCGCGATAACCTTGGGAGTCGGCTGTGGGGATATCGTCTGCTAAAGGGTAATCCATCAAGTGCCCGCTGATATTTACTGACCTTTGATCTTTAGTCAAGGGTTCTACGAATTGCATGTTAACCAAGCCTGAGATACCCCCTTCAATATTACTTGCTAAAGGGCTTTTAAAAACTTCAACTGAGCTAATAAGTTCCGCAGGGAATTGTTCAAAACGAACACTACGGCTTGGTTCACCGCTAACAATTTCTCGGCCATTCATGGTTGCAAGGTTTAGACGCGGCCCCATACCTCGAATAGAAATCTGACTCGCGTTTCCGCGATCACGGTCTGCTGCAATACCCGGTAAGCGAGCGAGAGCATCAGTGATTGTCACATCGGGAAGTTGTCCCAGGTCATCTGTGGAGATAATTTCTACCGTCGAATCAGCTAACTTTTTGTGCTGTAGTGAACGGGTTAATGTGCTACCGAAACCACGGACAGTGATAACTTCGGTTTCGCCAATATCAGCTTGTTTATCAGCATCGGCCGCTTCTTGTGCTGAAGCAATGCTGATATTTAAGCATTGCGCTACCGCAAGTGCAGTCAAACCTAACTTGAATTGTGTCTTCATTCTATTACCCCCAAGGTAAATTTTTTAATAGTGTCTTGAGTCGTGTCGAGTGTGTTTTTAGCGTCCTGGTAGGCGATTGTAGGGATGGCTACCATAAACAGTAACAACTTTATAACATAGTTGGGTAAACGTTTACCATAAAAATATTAAGAGAAATTGAATGTTTTATAGACGGTAATAAATAGTAGGCTGTAAACAAAGGAGACTATTGAGGTAAGTTTGAACGCTGTACGCTATATTTTTAGCGCTCTGTAATGACTTTTTGAATGAAGAGTCTTCACTTCAATACAGAGCTTTCAGGTCGTTTAGAGAACAGTGCGATATAGGAGGAAGGAAAACGATAATGGCCTAATAAAAAACCAATATTAGGGGTTATCGTTTTCCTTTATGCCAAATAGGAGAGCCCGATTTGGTTTTCAGGGACGCTCTAATGCGATGTCCGCTACAAGTTAACTACAGCGGATGCGGTCAACTGCCGCTTTCCAACCATCATAGGCTTGATCACGTTCTTGCTTGGTCAATCTTGGAGTGAAAACGCTATCACTCTTCCAACAATGGGTTAAATCGTCGATTGAATTGAAGACACCAGCCTGTAATCCTGCTAAGAAGGCAGCACCAAGAGCGGTGGTTTCCGTAATCTCAGGGCGCTCTACTTCAGCGCCCAATATGTCTGAAAGAAAGCCCATAACCCAATCATTACGCGACATACCGCCATCTACACGAATAGTTGTGGGGCGAGCGCCATCGCTTTCCATTGCTTTTTGCAGGTCCTTAGTCTGATAGCAAACAGACTGAAGTCCCGCTGCAACGATTTCGCTAATGCCTGTGTCGCGGGTTAAACCTAAAATTGCGCCACGGGCATCTGGATCCCAATAAGGTGCGCCTAAACCAGTAAATGCCGGGACAAGGAACACGCCGTTATCTTGTCTTGCTCGCTGTGCAAGTGCCTCCGATTCGGCGGCATCGTCGATAAGCTTCAGGCCATCTCTGAGCCATTGAACGGTTGCGCCGGCCATAAAAATACTGCCTTCAAGCGCATAAGTCGTTTTGCCGTTTAAACGATACCCAACGGTGGTGAGTAATCGGTTTTTCGATTGCAAAGGGGCGTCACCAGTGTTCAATATCATAAAACAGCCGGTACCGTAGGTGCTCTTGGCCATGCCTTTTTCAAAGCACGCTTGGCCTACTAATGCTGCTTGCTGGTCGCCTGCTACGCCTTGGATAGGAATAGCTCTACCTATGATGTCTTCTTTCATTACACCAAAGTCAGCCGCACAGTCCATCACCTCGGGTAGCATTGAGCGTGGGATATTGAATTTATCTAGTAACTTCTCATCCCAGCATTGGTTATTGATGTCGAACAGCATTGTACGCGAGGCATTAGTGGCATCAGTTTTGTGTGACTCACCACCCGTTAAGCGCCATATAAGGAACGTGTCTACGGTTCCAAACAGCAGCTCTCCGTCCTCGGCTTGCTGTCTTGCACCTTCTACATTGTCTAATATCCAAGCTACTTTTGTGGCAGAGAAATAAGGGTCTAACAGAAGCCCTGTCGATTCAGTAATGTGTGAGACGAGCTCTTCGTCTTCACTTAAATCACGACAAAGCTGGGCTGTGCGTCTGTCTTGCCAAACGATAGCCGGGTAGACCGGCTCGCCAGTGTTTTTATTCCACACTAAGGTTGTTTCGCGCTGGTTAGTGATACCAACGGCTGCGATATCTGATGGTGTTAATGAACATTTATTGAAAACTTCTTTGAGGGTAGAGACAACGCTTTCCCAAATTTCCTCTGGATCATGCTCAACCCAGCCATCTTTCGGATATTTTTGAGAGAATTCCTGCTGTGCAATAGCGTCTATACTGCCCTTTGGAGAAAAAATGATGCTGCGAGAGCTTGTTGTACCTTGGTCAATGGCAAGGATATGTTGTCCCATAAGGTCACTCCTGAAGATAGTTTTCATAGAGTTTGCATCATTTACACAGGATTAACAATGCTATATTTTCGAAAACGAACATTGGTGTTTCGTTTTGTTATGGGAACATTGAAGTTAAGCACGTATAATTGATGTAATTTTCTAATTCTGAGGACTCGTGATGAATCAAACGCAAAGACACGAAAAAATTGTTGGGCTTATAAAGCTACATGGTTTTATGTCTATTGATGATTTGGTCAGTGCTTGCGAAGTTACGCCGCAAACAATCCGCCGAGACCTTAACCAGCTTGCCGAAAACGGTGTGGTTAGCCGCTATCATGGTGGTGCTGGCCTTAAGAGAAGTTGGGAAAACACGCCATATCAGGAAAGGAAAACCCAAAACAGCGAAGTCAAAGAGAAAATTGCTGAGGCAGTGGCTGCGATGATCCCTGACGGCGCATCGTTGTTCATTAATATCGGTACGACGACGGAAATGATTGCAACTAAGTTGCTCAACCACAAAAATCTTCACGTGGTAACCAACAATATTCACGTTGCTACCATTCTTTCGGCTAAAGAGGATTTCTCCGTCATTATTGCTGCCGGTGAAGTTCGCTATCGCGATGGCGGAATCATTGGCGAGGCGACCTGCGATTTTATAAGTCAGTTCCGCATGGATTACGGCATAATCGGTATCAGTGGTATTAGTTCGGACGGTGCACTACTTGACTTTGATTTCAGAGAAGTGAAAGTGTCCCAAGCCATTTTGGAACATACCCAACACGTTATATTAGCTGCGGACTACAGTAAGTTTGAACGCCGCGCAATGGTGGAGCAGGGGCACATTTCACAGGTTGATTGCTTGGTTTGTGATAAAACGCCGCCGCCCAGCATAAGCAAGATAATCGAAGAAAATAACATCACCTTTGTCAAAGCGTGACCATCTATTTACCATAGTTTTCCACTACCCTTAAACCTGTTCTCGGTTTTGGTCGCATTCTACTTTGTGGCAGCCTGCTTTAAACATTACGCAATGTTGCCGCAAGCGCTCTTACACACCACGTATTTTTCAATGTAAATCAGTCAAATATTGTTGCGATTGGATTTGTTCATTCCTTTTAATTACGAATTTTAACTTTCTTTAATGTTCGTATGTGTTCGTTTTGTGTTGACATGTTTTCTTTTTGCTTGTCAAATAGACAACTATATGAGGATATCCATATAAATACCACTAGAGGCAATGTATGAGTCAAGGCAATCAAACTGAACAGACAGTCGACGTTTTAGTCGTTGGCGGCGGTGTTAATGGCGTAGGCGTCGCGCTTGACGCAGCGGGACGCGGGCTTTCGGTTGCTTTGTGCGAGAAAGGCGACCTCGCAGGCGCAACGTCTTCTTCTAGCAGCAAATTGATTCATGGTGGGCTTAGGTATTTAGAACATTATGAATTTCGCTTAGTGAAGGAAGCGCTGGCAGAACGTGAAGTGTTGTTGAAGAAAGCGCCTCACATCATGTGGCCGTTACGTTTTCGTTTGCCTCACCAAAAGCATTTACGGCCTGCGTGGATGATACGAATTGGTTTATTCCTCTATGACTCGCTGGCTAAGCGCAATATGTTACCGCGCTCACGTAAGCTAACGACCACCAGTGAAAGCCCGCTGGTTAGCGATATTTCAACGTGTTTTGAATACTCAGATGGTTGGGTAGATGACGCACGCTTAGTGGTACTAAATGCACTAGCTGCCCGAGATCAGGGGGCGAAGATATATACGCGTACTGAATGCGTTAAAGCTGAAAAGTTAGATAATTTGTGGAATGTGAAGCTTAAAACGTCTCGAGGGAAAACGTTTACAGTTAAGGCCAAGTCAATTGTTAATGCGGCTGGACCGTGGGCAGTATCGTTTCTAGATCGCTTGGTAAATATTCACAACCCCAATGCGATGCGCATGGTAAAGGGAAGCCACTTTGTCGTTCCCAAGCTATATAACTCTGACGAAGCGTACATTTTACAAAATAAAGACGGGCGGATTGTATTCGTGATCCCTTACGAAGGTGATTTCTCACTTGTGGGCACGACAGACGAAGACTTTAAAGGTAACCCGTCAGACGCTGCAATTTCAAACGAAGAGACTGATTACTTAATTGACGTCGTAAACAACTACTTCAAGTCCAAGATAACACGCGAAGATATAGTCCATACTTACAGTGGCGTGCGACCACTTTTAGAAGAGAAAAACGCGTCAGCACAAGAACTTACTCGGGACTATAAAGTAGAGCTTAAGGGTGAGGCTGGAAAGCCCGTATTACTGAATATCTTCGGCGGCAAGATTACAACCTATCGAAAGCTTTCAGAGCACGCGGTAGATAAACTTGTCTCATGTTTCCCGAAAGCGAAAAAAGCGTGGACCAAAGAAGTACCGCTACCAGGTGGTGCATTTGAAAGTCAAGAATCGCTAGTTGCTCAACTAACTTCCGAGTTTTCTTGGCTGGACAACGCTATCGCTGAACGCTACGCAAGACAGTATGGCTTACTATGTTATAAGTTTCTTAAAGGTAAAGCGTCAGTAGATGCTATGGGGATTCATTTCGGGGCTGGTATGTATCAGGCAGAAGTTGATTACCTTATAGAGTGCGAGTGGGCTTGTTGTCTAGAAGACGTGATTTGGCGCAGAACAAAACATGGATTACGCTTGGACAAAGCCCAACAGGAAGCGCTGTCTTCTTATATCTCAATGAAAGTTTCTGGCGCAGTTCAATCGGATGAGTCTGTGGATGCTGTATTGGCAAGCGCCTAACCCGTGAAAAGGTACGTATTAGAAGGAGCCATCTTTGCTTGAAAAGCGATAAGGTGGCTCAATCGCCATTGATTAGCTAGCCCAACAGGATAAAGTAGACGACTTAAAATGAACATGGACGTGATAAACAATACTTCCGTCAAGGAAGTCGTACTTATTAGACACGGTAAGCCTCTCTCGGCGCATAATGACAAAGTAAACTCAGCTCAATATGCTCAGTGGGTGCGTAACTATGATAAATCGATACTCGATCCAACAAGTCACCCAAAGCAGAAGACCCATATCGACGACAGCTACATTGTGGTTAGCCCGTTACTAAGGGCTAAATTGTCTGCGGCTTATTACGGCGCGACTCAAATTGATGAAGAGTTGCCCTATCTTAAAGAAATGGATATTCCTTACTACAAACTTCCGTTCACCTTGCGCAGTTGGCACTGGGTCGTCTTAAGCCGTGCATTATGGTTCATAGGATTTAAAGGTCGATTTGAAAGTTTCAAAGCTGCCAAGCAAAGGGTTAATCTTGTTTCCGAGCGTATTGAAAAACTGTGTGAGAAACACGAGCGGATAGTGCTATTCGGGCATGGTATGACTAACTATTACACCCGAAAAACACTCATAAAAAATGGCTGGCAATTAAAGCAAAAAGACGGTGATTTTTGGGGAATTACGATATTGCACAAGCCGTTGCCATAATGCTGAGTCTTCGTTTTTTAACCAAAAATTCTTAAGGTTTATTTATACCTACTTCATTTTTTCTTCAAAATGTCGATAAAATAGAACAATGCCTAACAAGCGCTAACGACTTGAACAAAGGCATGGGGAATCGACAATGAATAAAACCAACAAAAAGAAACCTTCCACGTCTAATGTTTTTAAGGCGGCTATTTCAGCTATTTTTGCAATTACCCTTGGCGTTACTATCAACTTTCTTCATACCGACGAGAAAGACACCACAACAATCGCCTTTGCACTAAACCTAGATACGTTTAAGCGTCACGTCGTCTCGTCTCACTGGCAATGGCGAGTCCGCCAACCCACTACTATGATAATGCTGATTCACTACAATGAGTCGGGCAAAGAAACGAACCGTACTCCGGTGCGAATGAATCACAACGGATGGCCGACCGCTGAGCTTTCTAGTGAAGGGTGTGAAAAAATATGGACGTCGCTAGTGGCGACACCACTGCGCGTGGACGGCTTTAAGATCCATGCCGACTACTATGCTGAACTTGAAGAGAACGAAGACAACTATTGGTGTCGCTTCAGCTTGAGCAGCGGCGCGTATTTCGACTATTTTCCTGCAAATGGAACAGTAACAAATTTAAGCGATTAAACTGGCCACATAAACAAGGATGCACAATATAGGCCTATGCTTATATAGGTATTTGTTCTATTTAGATAATTAGTCTACTTTTGAGTTAATGCCATGTTACTTATTGGCGCCATAAGGTATTGTTGATTATAAGATAATACTCGGCATTAACGAATTAAGTAGATATATGCTTTCAAGCTTATTTTCTTCGAAAAGTAAAAAAACTAGCGTCACTGTAGGCGTATCGGTCTGTGCTTCTGAGCTACACATTGTGGCTATAGAGCGCAGTGGCGACGCTGTTTCACTTAATTCTGTTTCTTCAGTCCCCTATGATCAGCATCAGCCTCTCAAGCAACAGCTATCGGCGGCGTTAAGCCCGTTTGCTAAGTCGACCTGTAATGTTTCTATAGTGCTTTCACAGCATATGTACCACATGGTACAGGTTGATAAGCCAGAAATGGCAGAAGAGGACATTGCAACAGCGTTACCGTGGACTCTCGGAGAGCTGGTTCCCTATGGCTCCGGTAACATGGTTTTAGACTATGTCGACTACCCGGTTAAAAGTCGGACTGGAGGCCAAAAGATAAATGTATTCGCTGCCGAAAAGTCATCACTTGCTGCCGTCGCAGCGAGCATGGCAAAAAAGAAAGACAAGCAGCTTACACATATCCATACCAAACGGGGCTAGTAATTATCCTGTGCCCTATACCCCTGATACATGGTTGCTCTGGGATTGGGATGGAGATGGCGAAGCTGACAACCCGCCTAGCGCCACGTTAACTTATGGTGTTTACAGAGGGAACGACAATATCATTTACAAGCGCGAGCAAATCAATAATTAGCAAAGAAGGTTATCCCGCTTGGTCGTAATGCTGGTTGCGTAGCACACCGTAGTGGCGCCAACATAAAGAGATGTAAATTATTAGCAAATTGTTTTTGAACCTTCTAATTTTCACAGGGTCACTATGTGGGTCTAATTTTAAAATTATTTGGAAACGCGTGTGTGGTATCCCTTCATGGGTAAAGCGCTAAAACTACTAAGCAAAAATGCAGTTATTTCGTCACTTAATTACAGCATTACTTGCCCAAAATAGCCCCCATTGTTAAAGTGTGCGGATAAATATCGACTTCACGTTAAAGCGTCGCCATCTCACCTTTGCAAATACGCGTTAACACAGAAACAGGAATACACTCTTCATGTTTAAAAAGCTTCGAGGCATGTTCTCTAACGATCTGTCCATCGACCTCGGAACAGCTAATACGCTGATTTATGTAAAAGACCAAGGTATTGTTCTGAACGAGCCTTCAGTAGTAGCTATTCGTCAAGAGCGCGCAGCAGGACCAAAAAGTGTTGCAGCGGTAGGTGCAGAAGCTAAGCGAATGCTTGGTCGTACGCCGGGTAATATACGTGCAATTCGTCCGATGAAAGACGGTGTTATTGCCGACTTTTACGTTACTGAAAAAATGCTTCAGCACTTTATTAAACAAGTGCATGACAATAATTTCTTGCGCCCAAGTCCTCGTGTATTAGTGTGTGTTCCTTGTGGTTCAACACAAGTAGAGCGCCGCGCAATTAAAGAATCTGCACTGGGTGCAGGTGCCCGCGAAGTTTATCTTATCGACGAGCCAATGGCGGCTGCTATTGGTGCGGGTTTACCTGTATCAGAAGCAACAGGTTCAATGGTGGTCGATATTGGTGGTGGTACAACAGAAGTTGCCATTATCTCACTTAACGGCGTAGTTTATTCATCATCTGTTCGTATTGGTGGTGACAAGTTTGATGAAGCTATTATCAACTACATTCGTCGTAACTTCGGTTCACTAATTGGTGAAGCAACCGCTGAACGCATCAAGCATGAAATAGGTGCTGCCTACCCAGGTGAAGAAGTGCGCGAAATTGAAGTGCGCGGTCGCAACCTAGCAGAAGGCGTACCTCGCGGGTTCACGCTAAACTCAAACGAAATTCTTGAAGCGCTTCAAGAACCACTAACCGGCATTGTTTCAGCAGTTATGGTGGCGCTAGAACAGTCTCCGCCAGAGCTTGCTTCAGACATTTCTGAGCGCGGTATGGTACTTACCGGTGGTGGCGCGTTACTTAAAGACTTAGATAGATTGCTAATGGAAGAAACGGGCATTCCAGTTGTTATTGCTGATGATCCGCTTACTTGTGTAGCACGCGGCGGTGGTAAGGCATTCGATATGATTGACCTTCACGGTGGCGACCTGTTTAGCTACGAATAAACAGGAAAGGCAACCGTAAGGTTGCCTTATTTGTATCATGGATACTATTTTTACCCGCGGCCCTTCGTTAAATAACAGGCTTACACTGGCGCTTGTGCTGTCGGTGATTCTGATATTTGTCGACCATAAGCTAGACGGTTTCAAATCAACGCGGGTTTATCTCAACTCATTAATGAGCCCACTTCAGTATTTAGCAAACCTTCCCGGTTTAATGCTAAATGAAAGTGCCCAGCGTCTTACCTCTCAAGAGCAATTGCTGGCCGAAAACCAGAAACTTAATAATCAGCTGTTGTTAATGAGCGAAAAGCTCCAGCAGTTCGATGTAATTGCAAAAGAAAATGCACAATTAAGAGAGTTACTGCAGGCACCTATTCGGGTTTCTTCTCGAAAAATGGTTGCTGAGTTAATGGCGGTGGATAAAAACCCGTATAGCCAGCAGGTGGTTATCAACAAGGGTGCGATAGACGGCGTATATCTGTCTCAGCCAGTTATTGATGATAAGGGCATAGTGGGTCAGGTAATGGAAGTTGGGTCTACAAACAGCCGTGTATTGCTGATTGCCGATGTTACCCACGCTATTCCTGTGCGATCTCTTCGAAACGATATTCGCTTTATCGCAACCGGAAGCGGCGCACTAAACGAGCTGTATCTAGAGCATGTTCCTCATAGTGTCGATATTCAAGAAGGTGACACATTAATTTCGTCTGGCTTAGGAAAGGTCTTTCCAGAAGGTTACCCTGTGGCAAGAGTGTCACAAGTCGTCCGAGATGAAAGCCGACCTTTTGCTCGTGTTATTGTCACACCTTTAGCAAACCTAGACAGGCTTCGACACCTATTGCTGTTATGGCACACACCTGAGTCAGAAAATGAGTCTGATGCTAACTCAACTGACGACACTGATAAGCCAGCTGTAAACGAGGAAGAATCTTCAGATGCGTAAACGTAACCTCGTTATATGGATTAGTCTGTTAGTTGCTCTGGTACTGCAAATTGTTCCACTGCCCACTCAAGTAGACGTGTACCGTCCTGACTGGGTGCTGGTTGTATTAGCATATTGGAGCATGGCGTTGCCCCACAGAGTGAATGTGGGTGTAGCCTTCTTAACGGGCGTAGCCATGGATGTATTGGTAGGCACGACCTTAGGTATTCATAGCCTTGGGTTGAGTATTTGCGTATACGTATTAGCGGCTAACTACCAACGGTTGCGTAATTATTCTGTATGGCAGCAAGCCATTATTATTGGCCTACTATCGGCGCTATATCACTTACTTACATTTTGGGTGCAGCATCTACTGACTGATATTTATTTCCAAGTCGATTACCTGTGGCCAGTGATAACGTCAATGGTGTTGTGGCCGTGGGTATTTTGGCTGCTTCGACGCACGCGCAGACAGTTTTCAATTTCGTAACCCGAACACGTTCTCGATTAAACCAAAGGTAAGCCAATGACAAAATCGGTAGTGTTAGCGTCAGCCTCTCCACGACGCACCGCTTTGCTCAAGCAAATGAACATAGCCCATACAATACAGCCTGCCGATATTGACGAGTCGCCCCGTGACAACGAGCCACCGATGGAGCTTGTCGCAAGGCTAGCCAGTGAAAAAGCCCAAGCGGTGAAAGCATACCTTGAGGATCAGCAGGCAATGACCGACGACAAGGTTATTCTGGCCAGCGACACGCTAATATCGTTTAACGGACAAAGTGTTGGCAAGCCAGAAGATAAAGCAGATTCTAAGCGCATCCTCACTATGCTTTCTGGTAAAACTCATGACGTCCTTACCGCTATTTGTGTGCTTAATAACGCTCAGCAGCAGACTCAAGTAATTACCACATCTGTGACTTTTGCAGCATTGACGGATGAGCAAATTGACGCATACTGGGAAACAGGAGAACCTGCCGACAAAGCAGGGAGTTACGCTATTCAAGGTATTGGTGGTGAGTTTGTAGTTTCCATTAACGGCAGTGCAAGTGCCGTAATAGGCCTACCACTGTACGAAACCCGCCAATTACTTAATGCATTTGGAGTTGTGTCGTGAGTGCTGAACTGCTTATTAACGTTACCCCGTCAGAGTCACGGGTGGCGCTTATTGAAAACGGAATACTGCAAGAAATTCACGTAGAGCGTCATACCAAACGCGGTTTGGTTGGCAATATCTATCGCGGTAAAGTTAGCCGTGTATTACCGGGAATGCAGGCAGCATTTGTTGATATCGGTCTAGAAAAGGCCGCCTTCTTACATGCATCTGACATTGTCATTCACAATGAAATTGCCGAAGAAGTCTCGGCAAGCCATATTCAAAAGCAAGACATTCGCGAGTTGGTGCGAGACGGTCAAGATATTGTGGTTCAGGTAGTGAAAGATCCTATCGGTACCAAAGGCGCACGCCTTACCACAGACATTACTATCCCCAGCCGTTATCTTGTATTTATGCCTTCGGTGACTCACGTAGGCGTATCTCAACGCATTGAAGAAGAAGCAGAAAGAGAACGCTTAAAGTCGCTGGTGCAAGAGTTTTGTGATGAAAACGGTGGCTTCATTCTGCGCACTGCGGCTGAAGGTGTGGGCAAAAACGAACTGCAGTCCGACGCAGCATTTTTGCGAAGGCTGTGGGATAAAATTCAGTCGCGTATGAAAAAGCGTAAGTCGAACGTGCTTTACGAAGACTTACCGCTAGCACGACGAGTGCTACGCGACTTTGTTGGTACAGAGCTCGACAGAATTCGTATCGACTCGAAACTATCATTCAATGAACTTCACCAGTTCACCAAAGAGTATGTGCCTGAAATGAACGGCAAGCTCGAATACTACCCGGGTGATAGACCTATTTTTGATTTATACGATGTGGAAAATGAGGCGCAGCGAGCCTTGGAACGCCGTGTCGATTTAAAATCTGGCGGCTACTTGATCATTGATCAGACCGAAGCGATGACCACAATCGATATTAATACGGGCGCTTTTGTTGGCCACCGGAACTTAGAAGAAACGATTTTTAACACCAATATTGAGGCGACGCAGGCAATTGCCCGTCAGTTAAGATTGCGCAACTTGGGTGGGATGATCCTTATCGACTTCATCGATATGATTGAACCAGACCACAAACGACGTGTCTTACACTCATTAGAGGTGGCGACGAACAAGGACAGAGCCAAGATAAATATTCACGGTTTTACTGCGCTAGGGCTAATTGAAATGACCCGTAAACGCACCCGTGAAAGCATTGAGCATATATTGTGCGGAGAATGCCCGGTGTGTAAAGGGCGAGGCACGGTAAAAACCATTGAAACCATTTGCTTTGAAATTATGCGTGAAATTGTACGGGTGAATCGCGCCTACGACGCAGACAAGTTTGTGGTTTACGCTTCACCAAAAGTGGCGGAAGCCTTAATGGGTGAAGAGTCTCATATGCTGGCAGAACTGGAAGTATTTGTGTCTAAACAAATCAAGGTTCAAACAGAAACATTGTACAATCAGGATAAGTACGACGTCGTCATGATGTAATGCATTAACGTATACAAAGGCAAAATGTGACAAATTTTTCGTCGGTAGCCGCTTATCTACTTAAGAAGTTTTGGCTGCTACTCGCCGTATTGCTTGTACTTTTCGCGCTTGTTTTAAGCGCTGCACGCTATGCTCTGCCGCATATTGAGCACAACAAACACCTGTTGGAAAATTATATTAATGAGCAGTATGGCGTAAACCTATCCATCCAAAGTGTGCATGCTGTTTGGCAGCGCAATGGTCCAAGTATTGTGCTCAATTCGGTGTCGTTGGCTAAAAACGATGCTTCCCCTGTTGCATTGGATATCAGGCAAATCTACGTCGAGCTAGATTTTTGGGAATCGCTACGCCACCAACTTATCTCATCTACCCGTTTTGAGCTGCGTGGTCTTAAGCTTGATATTGACGCCGATCGTCTTTCTGGAGGCGATAAGAATAACTTCCCTGTAGTAAATGCACTAGAGCGTCTGTTTTTAGAGCAGCTTCAAAGCTTCTCGTTAGAAGACGGGGTGGTATCTGTCACTCATCTTAATGAAACCAATTCATTTGATATTGAAAGTTTATCGTGGAACAACCATGAAGAGCGACACCAAGGTTTAGGTCAGCTTAAGGTTGCAGATTTAGCGGCTAACTCGGCGTCGTTTATCATTGATATCACGGGCACGCGGGAAGACTTTGACGGCGTGTTTTACGCCAAAGCAGAAGAGCTCGATATTTCTCCGTGGGTTAGCGATCTCATCAAAACCAAGCGTCCACTAGCGCAAAGCCGCGCAAACTTTGAAGTATGGACTAACTTTTCTCAAAGTGAAGTCACTAGCGTACAAGCCGAGCTTAGTGAAAGCCTTTTAGAGTGGGGCAGTGGCCGCGCGAAAACGGTAACAGGTATCAGAGGAGGTAGTCTTCAGGCGTTGCCTAACGATGAGAACAGACAGGGAGGCTGGAATGTCCGAGTGGATCAATTGGTGCTTAATTCAAGCAACGAGACCCTTACAACAGACCTAATTGGCAGTATAAGTGCAAATGGTGATGCGCTGATAAACACCGTAAAGCCAGTGCAAATTAACCCCTTTCTGCTGCTGTTACCGCTTTTCATGGATGATACCAGTGAAGAAGAAATACGCGGGCTTAATCCAAAAGGCGAGTTGGCCACGTTGCAGGTTCAATGGCACAACGGCCAGCCTTCTTTAGCGGCTAAAGTGCTAGATTTGCAGTGGGACAAAACAGATAAGGTACCAGGTCTTTCGTCGCTAGATGCAGACTTTTTCTGGTATAAAAATAATGGCGCTATCTACTTAGAGAGTGCGGATAGCTTACTAAGTACCAACGGCGTAATTAAGAAAGACGTCAATATAAACCTGTTTAAATCTCAGTTTTATATTTACCCAGAGCAGATAGATAGCGAAGACAAGCAGTGGGTAGTAAAAGGCAGCGATATGCTGCTTGATAGTGATGCCGTTACTCTTCACCCGCAGTTTAAACTGAATATGTCGACAGGGTTTATGTCGCTTTATGTGGATGTAAGCCCATTGGCGCTAAATGAGGTGAGCAGTTTATTTCCCCCTTCTTTAATGGGGGCTAATACCGACAAATACCTTACTCGTGCGTTTACAGGAGAAGGTGAAGTCGCAAACGCGCGCGTGCTGTGGCACGGTCGCACGAGTGACTTCCCGTTTGACGACAACACAGGTATTTTTCAGGCGTATGTCGATATTGAGCAGGGGGATTTTCTTTTTGCGCCAGACTGGCCGGCACTTAACAACTTAGACCTATCTTTGTATTTTGTGAATAATGCATTAGTGATGGAGAGCCCTAGTGCGACGCTTGCTGGGATGAAAATCAGTGATATGTCGGCTGCCATTCCAAGCTTTAGTCCAGATGCCCGCCTGATTATTTATGCCAATGGTACTGGCACTGGTAATGCGCTAACCGCGTTAATGATGGACTCGTCCCTCAAAAAATCTTTAGGCAAAGTACTTAACGAAGACGTGCAAATTGGCGGGCCTCTATCTGCCGACATAAAGCTTGATATCCCGTTTAAAGGCAAAGATGTGGTGGCATCGGGAACGGCGCACTTGTCGGATAACCCCGTTTTTGTTGCGACCACAAATATGCTATTTGATAAGGCATCGGGAGAGGTGTCATTTGTTAATGGCGATATAGACGCAAGTGGGCTTCAGGCGCAGTTTCTTAAACAGCCGGTGAACTTGTCGCTATCCGGTAGACAGAGCGACACGTACGACCTAAATGTAGAGTTAGGTGGACGATGGCATGTACATCCGCTGGCTAACTATGTGAATACAGACCTCACCGAATACATCGACGGCGAAAGTGATTGGAACACTACAGTTCAACTGTCGCTTTCAAACAGTGGGTTTAACTATACTGCCAATTTAACTGCAGATTTAACGGCGACACAAAGTGTATTGCCTGCTCCCTTCGATACGCCAGCGGGCAGCAGTCTACCGCTGCTTATTACCAGTAAAGGCGATAGCAAAGTATCAAATGTGGAGGCGTCACTTGGTGATAACATTCGTTTTGATGGCGTACTACCGCACAAAGAAATGCAGTTTTCACGTGCGCACTTGGCACTTGGCGAAAGCGATATAGCCAACATTGGTACAGGTTTTAGTATCAGCGCGAATCTAGCTCAAGCTGATGTGCAAGAATGGTTTACTACTATTAATATGTTACTTTCCGGTAAAGGGAAAGACACCAGCACCGCCGTTGCAAAAGCAAATGCCCACTCGAGTATCCAATCAAACGAAAGCAAAAAAGCGAATTTGTTTGGTACTCCCTCGCGGATATTCGCCAAAGCCGACAAGCTAAATTTTGCTGGCCACAGTATTAAAGATGCGCAGCTCAGTGCAACAGAACGCAATAAAGATTGGATCCTAGACTTAGCGTCGCCTCAGGCAAGAGCCACTATTCGTATTAATAGTGATTTAGACGAGCAGGGCATTGAGATAAATGCCGACTATTTATCACTAGAGAAACCTGTTGAAGCCGGGGGGACGACAAAAGCCGACTCAGAGAGCGGCGTTGAGTTAGCTACCAATAGTGCTATGCCAAATGAGGAAGGCGAGTCGCCCTACAATATTGACCCAAATACGCTACCGCCCATTTATTTTTATTGTCAGTCCTGTGGCGTGCATGGCATCGATTTAGGTGAAATTACCTTAGACATCGCGAAGGAAGAGAATGGTTTAGCCATTCGTCAGCTTCTAGTGAAATCTGATGAAACTAACGTTACCGCAACGGGATATTGGAAGCACATGGGAGGCGAGATTCAAAGCGCGTTAAACGGAACATTAACGTCTCCCGACGTTGGGCAGATGCTAAAAGAGTACGGTGTTGAATCAGGTATAAAAGATTCTAGCGCAAACGTCGCGTTTGATATCACTTGGCCAAATGCGCCGATGGATTTCGGGTTTGAACAGCTAAACGGTAATGTTCAGTGGTCGCTGTCAGATGGGTATCTAACTGAGTTAAGTGACAAAGGTTCACGTATCTTCACCCTGTTCAGCTTGAACTCGTTAGTGCGGAAGCTCAGCCTCGACTTTCGAGACGTTTTTGCTAAGGGTTTTTTCTACGACGATATGGGCGGTACGTTAAGTATTGTTGATGGCAAAGCGTATACCGACGATACTGAAATTGACGGCGGCGCTGGTGAAATAGAGATCACGGGCTTCACCGATCTCAATACCGGTGGATTAAATTACAACGTATCGTTCGCACCGAACGTAACCGGGAACTTACCGTTTTTAGTATATTTCTTGGCTACGCCGCCCACTGCACTCGCTGCTCTTGCCATAGACCAGGTGCTAACCTCTGCGAAAGTTATTTCGAATGTGAACTATCGCGTTACAGGCACCATAAAAGATCCTAAGTTTGACGAAGTTGAGCGCAACAGCAAAGACATCAGCTTACCTGCGCAAAATGCGCCTGTACCGGCCAACCCGCAAGACAGGCCATTAACGGAAGATGACGTACGCAGGCTTAAAATGGAGGTGATCGATGGTTAACTTAGTTGCATTACAAATGACATCTGCGCCATGCGTGGAAGAAAATATCGACACCGTTGCAAATGAAATGGCATCGGCAAAGATTGAGAAAAACAGTTTAGTTGTGCTTCCAGAGTGTTTTGCTTATTTCGGCGGTAAAGACAAAGGCCAACTTGCTGTGGCAGAAACAAAGGGCGAAGGTGAGATTCAGCGACGTTTGTCAGCGCTTGCTGCACAATATCAGTGCTATCTGGTTTCGGGTACGTTTCCAGTGAAAACCAATAGCCCAGAGAAGTTTTCCGCAGCCTGCATGCTGTTTGGCCCCAATGGTGATGTGTTGGCAGACTACCGAAAAATTCACATGTTCGATGTATCAGTTAACGACAACACGGGCAGTTATCGTGAATCGGCGACAACCGAAGCGGGCAGCAAGGTGGTTACTGTTGAAACGCCAATAGGCAACATTGGTCTTGCGGTGTGCTATGATGTACGCTTTCCAGGGTTATTTACTGCAATGGGCGATATCGATATTTTGGTGTTGCCAGCGGCCTTTACCCAGCGCACCGGAGAAGCGCATTGGCATGCGTTGTTGCAAGCCAGAGCCATTGAAAAGCAGTGCTTTGTGGTAGCTGCAAATCAAAGTGGTGTGCATGCAAATGGCCGTGAAACATACGGTCACAGTCTTGTACTGTCGCCTTGGGGGGAGACCCTTGCCGAACGCAAAACCGACGTAGGGTTAGTTTCGGCAAAAGTAGATATTGCAGAAAGAGAAACCATTAAACAGAATATGCCGGTTGCCGAACATAACCGATTCAGGAGTCACTTTGTCTAAATCTGTTGAGCGTCATTTATTATCTGACTCAGGGCTAGATATCTCTAAGCTAGAGCGTGCTTTAGCGACTATTCATCGTCACGATACCGACTATGCCGATTTGTATTTTCAGTCAAGCCAGCACGAAAGCTGGGTGTTGGAAGACGGCATTATTAAAGAAGGCAGCTATAACATAGAGCGCGGCGTAGGCGTGCGTGCAATTAGCGGCGAGAAAACAGGGTTCGCTTATTCAGACGAAATAAGCGAAGAAGCGTTGACCAAAGCGTGTAAAGCGGCTCGCGGCATTGCGCCAAGCGGCGGTTCACAACAAGTTGCTTCGCTTGGGCAAAAACCAGTGCAAGCGCGATACAGCGAAAATAACCCTATTCTTGCGATGCAAGACGCTGAGAAAATTTCGCTTTTAAAAGCAGTAGATGCCTATATCCGCAAACAAGAGCCGTCTGCCAATCAGGTAGTGGTGAGCTTAAGCGGTGTGTATGAAGAAATTTTAGTTGCTGGCAGTGACGGTACGTTAGCTACTGATATTCGCCCGCTGGTGCGCTTGAACTGCTCGGTATTGCTAGAACAAGGCGATAGACGTGAACGTGGTTCAGCGGGAGCTGGTGGTCGTTATGCCTACTCGTTCTTTAAGCAAGACGAAAACGGCAAACCGTATTACGAAACCTTGGCAGAAGATGCCCTTCACATGGCGCGGGTTAATATGCAGTCCGTGGCATCGCCGGCAGGCGCTATGCCTGTAGTATTAGGTAACGGTTGGCCCGGTGTATTACTTCACGAAGCGGTAGGACACGGTCTTGAAGGCGACTTTAATCGTAAGGGTGCATCAACATTTAGTGGCCGTATTGGTCAGCGCGTTGCAGCAAAAGGCGTGACGGTTGTTGACGATGGGACATTAAACGACCGTCGTGGCTCATTGTCGGTAGACGATGAAGGTACACCAACAGCGCACAACGTGCTTATTGAAGATGGTATCTTGAAAGGTTATATGCAGGATAAACATAACGCCAAGCTTATGGGCGTTGCGCCTACCGGTAACGGTCGTCGTGAATCCTATGCACACTTGCCTATGCCCCGCATGACGAATACTTATATGTTGGAAGGCCAACACGATCCCCAGGAAATTATCGCGTCTATCGACAAAGGTATTTACGCGCCGAACTTTGCTGGCGGACAGGTAGACATTACGTCAGGAAAATTTGTATTTTCTAGCGCGGAAGCCTACTTAATTGAAAACGGTAAAATTACCGCACCGGTGAAAGGGGCTACCTTAATTGGTAACGGTCCAGAGGTTATGCAAAAAATCTCAATGATTGGCAACGACACTGCCCTAGATAAAGGCGTTGGTGTATGTGGTAAAGACGGTCAAAGCGTGCCGGTGGGTGTAGGTCAGCCTACACTTAAAATTGACGAGTTGACTGTGGGTGGTACGGCTTAATTCAGCTCAAACCCGTAAACTGGAAAATTAAAAAAGGTTGGGCCTAGGCACCAACCTTTTTTGTGTGCGAACAGGTATAAGTCGTGGCTAACTTTCAAATCCTTTTTCATTCAACCACTCAATAGCATCTTCCTCGTTGGTAAAAATACCTAGCTCAAGGCCTGCATTGTCGTAAATTCTCTGAAATTGGGCTCTTACAATGGGCTGCACCGTGGTATCGCCAATAACTAGCGCGCCAAGCGCCATTCCATGCTTCGCACGCCATTCTATTGAACGCTGCAGTTCTGTCTCACCTGCTTTAGTGAGAAGGGCAGAACCGTGCAAAAAACCTAAAAATGCCCAGTGACTCCCACCAAAGCTGTTAATTACATCCATCATATCCCGCGCATAGCGTTCAATGGCTGAACCATCGGCAATACCTTCAGCCGACACGCCTACAATGCTACCAAGCACAGCAATTTGATACTGACCGTACTTGCTTTTCAGTGTTGCGTTAGGGTTAGAAAATATTTTCACACTACCCCCCTTTTACTGGTGAACAAAACTGTGATGTTGAGATTAGTTTTATTTAATTATAGACGGTTAATCCTTATGAATAACGTCTTTTAAATACTGAAACAGCTCTCTGAATGCTTTAGGTGGCGCATTTTTTTCACGCTCTTTCTTAATTTGGCGGTGAAATTGGCGCAGCTTTTGGCGGTCAAGTTCAGGGTGCGCTTCAATCAGCTTTTGAATAGCTGGGTCGCCCTGTTCAATCACGGCTTCACGGGCTTTCTCTAGTGCATGAAAGGCCGCATTGCTCGCTTGATGCTGATGGGTAATTTTGGCCAACGCCTCTTCAAGAGGAGCAGTGTCTCGCTGGCGCAATACCTTGCCGATAAACTGAAGCTGGCGACGATAACCGTCTTTTTTCTTATTTACTTTGCGGGCAATAGCGATGGCGTCAGCAAGCTCTTCATCCATAGGGATCGTCGCTATGTGAGCATCGGTTAAGTTAACCAACGTTTCACCTAGCTTGTGAAGTTCTTTGGCTTGGCGCTTCAGCTCAGTTTTACTTATTAATTCTTCCTCTTCGAACTCATCTGCTTGCGCATCTTCGAAGTAAGGATCTTCAGGAGAATTGTATTTCTGATCACTCATTTCAAACTCATTAGTGTTACACTTTAGCTAAATTGTAACTATCACAGTCGAATTAAGACAGCGAAACTTACTATGCAAATTGAGCAGCAGTTAGCCGACATTCAAAATGTCGTAGATGATGTACTGAAATTAGCCCTTTCTAAAGGCGCAACGCAAGCCGAAGCCAGCATGTCTAAAGTGCAGGGCATCGCCGTATCTTCACGTATGCAAGAAGTTGAAAATGTTGAATTTACCAACGACGGCGGCTTAGGTATCAGCGTATATGTAGGCAAGCGAAAGGGGAGTGCGTCTACCGCGGATCTGAGCAAGGCGGCGCTAACACTCGCGGTAGAAAAAGCCGTAGATATTGCTCGCTATACCAGTGAAGATCCTTGTACAGGTTTGGCCGATGCCGACCTTATCGCCACAGAATTTCCTGATTTAGACCTGTATCACCCTGAAGAGTTAGATACTGAAAAGGCCATTAAAATCGCCATTGAAGCTGAAACGGCTGCAATGAATTATGACTCTCGCATCACAAACTCAGATGGTGCGTCGTATAATGCGAATTTAGGTATGCGAGTGTACGGCAACACGCACGGTATTAATGCCGGCTATCCTAGCAGCCGTTATTCACTAAGCTGTATGGTTATTGGCGCACAAGATAACGACATGCAGCGCGATTACGCTTACACAGTAAGCCGTAAAGCCTCTTTGCTGCAATCAGCAAGTGCAGTGGGCATCGAAGCCGCGAAAGCTACTGTAGACCGTTTGGGCGCTCGTAAAATTAACACGGCAAACGTGCCTGTGCTTTTACACCGTGACATCGCATCTAGCTTGTTTGGCCATTATGTTGGAGCTATTAGCGGTGGTAGCCTTTACCGTCGTTCTAGTTTCTTGTTAGATAGCTTGGGTAAACAAGTTTTCCCAGAGTGGCTTAATATTGAAGAGCGTCCGTTTATTAAAGGCGGTCTGGCAAGCTCAAGCTTCGATAACGAAGGTGTGGCATGTTCAGACATGACCATTGTCGATGCGGGTAAATTGGCTACATATCTTTATACCACTTACTCGTCGCGTAAGCTAAACACCCGCTCGAATGGCCACGCCGGTGGTATTCATAACTGGCTAGTAGGTGATACGGGTCACAGCGACGCCGACCTGCTTAAAGAAATGGGCACAGGTTTGTTTGTAACCGAACTGATGGGGCAGGGCGTTAACGGTGTAACGGGCGATTACTCGCGCGGCGCAGCGGGATACTGGGTTGAAAATGGCATCATCCAATACCCAGTTCACGAGGTAACTATTGCTGGCAATCTGAAAGATATGTTTAAAGGCATTGTGGCAATTGGCGCTGAAAAAGATGTGCGCGGTAGTGTACAGACCGGTTCGGTGCTTATTGACCAAATGAAGATAGCAGGCAGCTAGTTTACGCTTTCTCGAAACGCTGAAGGAGACAGCCCGGTGGACTTCTTAAAGCGCTTCGAGAACGTAAATACATTTGCGTAGCCTACATAACTGGCGATATAAGATACGGGCCACTGCGTGCTTAGTAACAAGCTTTTGGCTCGTGTCATACGCAAATGGATAACGTGCTGTTTGGGGCTTCTCCCAAATACTTGTAAGCACAGCCTGTGAAGGTGAGGGGCAGAGTAATGCGCTTTCTCACTTAAGCTTTCCATATCCCAATCAAACTGAAGCTGTTTTTCAACCGCAGAAAAGAGGCTGTGTAGTCTGCTTACTTGGCGTCGTTCTTTCTCATCGTGAGTATGTACGTCACTCAAAGGGGCATCAATAATACGGTACAGGTAGCGAGACACAACTTGCATCGCCGAATTTCGATTCTCGACGTCACGCTCTAAATACAAAAGTTCCATTGCATGATGCAGTCCTTCCAGCATGGCATTATCCACTATCACAGCACCTAGCTTATTAAATGGTGTCCAGCGTTCGGAGTCTGCCAGGTTGACCCAAATTATATCCCATTGCTCACTGACTATTGTGACTTCGAAACTTTGTCCAGCGGGTAAAATAATTAGCTGTCCTTCATCTAATTGCATCTCGCCTGATGGGACACGAAATTTTCCTTGTCCATGAATGCTGTAAAATAAGGTGTGGTTAGGAGGCGAAACGCGACCTACCGTATAGTCACCTGATAAGTTAGAGCATCCTGCTAGTTCAATCTCCAGGTCGCTGATTTCAGGCGCATTACTACTATCAATAAAGCGTTCAAAGCACTTAGGGCCTATGTCTACAATGTCTCTAAAGCTAAGTTTCATAAATGTGAAATGATAGTTTTGGATAAATATATGAAAGATTAGAGCATAAAGGATTTAATGAAAGTTAGCTATATTGCGCTTAACGAAAAAGTAAAGGATATGACATGCTTAATGTTGCGCAAGTAGTGGCTCAAAACGATTGGCAAAACCCGGTTGTATTTCAGAGGAATCGTATCAATGCCCACAGCCCACATCACGGATATAAAACGCTAAAAGACGCATTGCAAAATACCAATGCGCAAAAGCGTAGTTTAAACGGTCAGTGGGATTTCCGTTTATTTGAGGCACCAGCAAACGTACCTGAAAGCCTGCTTTCTAAAACATTAAGTGATGATGAGTCTGCTAATTGGCAGCCTATTGCGGTACCTTCTAACTGGCAGCTGCAAGGTCACGACAAACCGATTTACTGTAATGTTAAATATCCCTTCGCGGTGAACCCTCCAGTGGTACCCAGCGAGAATCCAACGGGTTGCTACCGAACAACGTTCAACGTTACTAAGGATGAGTTAAAACAGCGCAATCATATCGTCTTTGAAGGGGTAAATAGCGCGTTTCACTTGTGGTGCAACGGCGAGTACGTAGGCTATTCCCAAGACAGTCGACTACCGGCTGAATTTGATTTGTCCGGCTACTTGGTTGAAGGTGAAAATCGGCTAGCGGTAATGGTTATCCGATGGTCAGACGGCAGCTACTTAGAAGATCAGGACATGTGGTGGCTTAGCGGTATCTTCCGCGACGTAAATCTTGTCACCAAACCTCAGCACCACATTCAAGACGTGTTTGTTACGCCAAGCCTTGACGCATGCTATCGCGACGCAACAGTAACTGTACGTACCGCCATCAGTGCGCCTTCTACTTACAAAGTGGGTATTCAGCTTTTTGATGGCGATAGCGCTGTTACCGAGCAAGTCATTACCGGCACTAACAATAAGCGTATTGATGAAAAGGGCGGTTGGGATGATGTGGTTTTTCAAACGCTTCATGTGAATGAACCTAAACACTGGACTGCTGAAATACCGAATCTGTACCGCATCGTAGTCTCGCTTATTGATGAGAATGGCAATGCCGTTGATGTTGAGGCCTATAACGTTGGCTTTAGAAACATTGAAATGAAAAACGGCCAGTTACTGGTAAATGGTAAAGCCGTGCTAATTCGTGGGGTTAACCGTCACGAACACCATCAAAAAAAAGGGCATGCAATTAATGAAGATGACATGCTTGAAGACATTAAGTTGTTAAAGCAAAACAACTTCAATGCCGTACGTACCGCTCATTATCCAAATCACCCTCGTTGGTATGAGCTTTGTGATAAATACGGGCTTTATGTGGTGGATGAAGCTAACATCGAAACCCACGGTATGTTCCCAATGGGAAGGCTTTCTCGCGACCCGCTCTGGGCCGGCGCTTACATGGCGCGCTTTACGCAAATGGTCGAGCGAGACAAAAACCACCCCAGCATCATTATTTGGTCGTTGGGGAATGAGTCTGGTCACGGCCCTACCCACGATGCAATGTATGGCTGGGCAAAGTCATTTGACCCATCGCGCCCTGTACAGTACGAAGGCGGCGGCGCTGATACTTCGGCGACCGACATTATTGCGCCAATGTACGCACGGGTTGATACTGACGTTAAGGACGATGCAGTGCCTAAGTGGGCCATTAAAAAATGGTTGTCGATGCCGGGGGAAAACCGCCCCGTTATTCTATGCGAATATGCGCATGCTATGGGTAATAGCTTGGGTAGCTTTGATGAATACTGGAAAGCGTTTAAGGCTTATCCTCGCCTTCAAGGTGGCTTTATTTGGGACTGGGTTGATCAAGGGTTAGTAAAGCACACTAATAGCGGCGAAGCATACTGGGCTTACGGCGGAGACTTCGGCGATACTGAAAACGACAGACAATTCTGTATAAACGGTCTGTTATTTCCAGACAGAACGCCACATCCGCACTTATTAGAAGCTAAATATTGTCAGCAGCACTTAAGCTTTTCGTTGGCTGAGAAAGACAACAAGTTTGAGCTTACAGCAAGCAGCGATTACTTATTTAGACGCACAGACAACGAGTTGTTACGTTGGCAAGTGCTAGAAAATGGACAACCGATTGCTGAGGCGAAGGGCGAATGCGAAATCGACATAGCGCCACAACAAACACAAACGCTCAGTCTTACCCCAGATATTACGTTTAAAGCAGGCGCTGACTACCACTTAAATATTGATGTGGTACTAGCGAGTGACTGCTCGTGGGCTAAAGCAGGGCATGTTATGGACACCGCCCAGTTAGCGCTAGTTAACAAGCGTGGAATAGTATCGTTTAACCTTAATGATAACGAAACAACAAGCGGCACTAGTGAGCTATCAATTGAAGCTCAGGATGGGATGTTGCTGGTACATGCGCAAAATAACGTATTTAGCTTTAATAGTGAGAGCGGGCTATTAACCTCGTGGCTTCAAGGCGCGGAGGAAACACTTAGCGCGCCGCTAGAAGATAACTTTTTCAGAGCGCCGCTAGATAACGACATTGGGGTAAGCGAAGTTGATAATCCAGACCTAAATGCGTGGGAGTCTCGCTGGCGTCGTGCTGGAATTGGCAAGTGGACACGCACTTGCACGGGCGTAAACGTAGAGCAGGGCGCGCAAGACGTGCGTATAACATCGTTATTTGATTATCACCATTCAGAAAAGCTGGTAGCGGCAACCAAGTGGGTTTACACCATAAATGTAAAGGCCAAGCTATCGGTAGACGTTGAAGTGCTTTTGGATGATGGTTTACCGCCTATGCCGCGTATTGGTATGCAAACGGCGGTACCTGTAGCCGATAAGCCAACGTCGATTACCTGGCAAGGACTAGGGCCATTTGAGAACTATCCTGACAGAAAAGCGGCAGCGCGTTATGGTCGCTACACCATACCTATAGAAGAGATGCAAACGTGCTACATATTCCCAACGGACAACGGCTTGCGCTGTGGCTGTACACAACTTGAAGTTAGCAGCTTAAAAGCAAATGGACAGTTCTATTTTAACGTGAGCGAGTACGGTCAATCCCAGCTAGATGAGGCAAAACACACCTGTGATTTGACACCTCAAGATTGTGTGTTTGTGTACATAGATCATGCCCACATGGGCGTAGGCGGCGATGATTCATGGAGCCCAAGTACACATAAAGCATTCTTGTTGGAAGAGAAGCAATACCGCTACTCAGTTTGCTTTAGCGCCGCTGCCAGTTAATCCTCAGTGTGAAGTAGGTCATTTAGCACTCGATATCTCCAGTGACAATTCGCGGCATAGCTTAGTTATGCCGTCATTGGGATAAAGTGTTTACATATAAAAAAGCCGCTACACAGTAGCGGCTTTTCATTAATTCAAAACTCGTTCAGGCAACGTCTTAGCCGTCAACCTGACCGCAGAAACGGTAACCTTCACCGTGGATGGTTACAATCAACTCTTCATCTGTTGGATCTGATTCAAAGTGCTTACGAATACGACGAATCGTTACGTCAACCGTACGGTCATTCGGACGAAGTTCACGCCCCGTCATTTCCATGATTAGCTGCTCACGGGTAAGGATCTTACCTGGATTGCTTAGGAAAAGGTGAAGAGCGCGGAATTCACTGCGTGGTAGACGGAACTCTTTTCCGCTAGGCGAAATCAATGAACGGCTATCACCGTCAAGCGTCCAACCATTGAAGCTTACACGGCTTGGTAAATCGTCGTCTTCTGAAGAGTTTGTAGTACGAGACAGTAAGTTGCGCGCGCGAATAGTCAATTCACGAGGGTTGAAAGGCTTAGTCAGATAATCGTCTGCGCCAATTTCAAGACCTAGAATACGGTCAACGTCGTTATCACGACCTGTTAGGAAGATAAGCCCAACGTTTTTACGGTCACGTACTTCACGTGCCAAGATAAGGCCATTTTTACCCGGTAGGTTAATGTCCATGATAACCAAATTGATAGCGTGATTCTCGAAGAAATCATGCATTTGATCACCGTTCTCGGCCTCAAACACATTATACCCTTCCGCTTCAAACAAACTCTTAAGCGTGGTACGGGTTACCACCTCATCTTCAACAATTAACACATTTGGCGTCTGCATGGTGTTCTACACTCTTTCTAAAATACGATTTAAGCAACTAACTGGTTAAATTTTAATATTCATGTACTTGATTGCAAGCAACTTGTGAATATTCTTACTGTTAAGGTATTGGGGTTAGCCAATAAAAATCAAGAAAAGTTCATACTTTATACAACTATTCTGACGTTTTCGCATTAACAACGGGGAAGATAATTACAAATTCTACGCCGTTGCCTTCCTCACTGGTAATCGATATTGAACCATTAAGGGCTTGCGTTACTAAGTTGTATACCAAGTGCATTCCCAATCCGGAACCACCTTGCCCACGCTTCGTGGTGACAAAGGGGTCAAATATCCGTTTGCGAATTTCTGGGGAAATGCCTTTTCCGTTATCGGTATAAACAAGCTTGAGCTTATTGCTACTCACCATTTCGGCACGAATATCAATTGTGCCTTCATCCATGGTTTCAAACCCATGAATAACCGAATTCATGATTAAATTAATCAAGATTTGATTTATTGGGCCAGCCTTCGTTTCAACGCTAAGGGTAGGGTCGCAATCTACGTTGATGTTGTGTTTTAATTTTTTGAGTCGAGGCTGCAATGACAATAGTATCTCATTAACTAGCTGTACAACGCAAAAACTTCGACTAGATTCTGAGGTTTGATCTACAGCAACCTGCTTAAAACTGCTAATAAGTTCGGCAGCTCTGTTCAAATTGCGGTAAATAATGTTGAGGTTTTCGTTACTTTCATCCAAAAAGCGTTTCATTGCACTGGCTTTCAGCGTTTTATTTTCAAAGTCTTTTTGAATAACCGCTAACCTGTCTAACATCATTGTCGACGCAGTAACGCCTAAACCTATCGGAGTATTTACCTCGTGCGCAACGCCCGCAACCATATCACCGAGCGAGGCCATCTTTTCATTCTGTACAATTTGACGCTGAAATTGATGTAGCTTTTCTAGCGTTTGAATAAGTTCCTGGTTTGCATCCTTAAGGGCAGTGGTTCGGTGACTTACCATATCTTCTAGGCTGGCATTGAGCTTTCTATGTTGCTCCTCCGCCTGTCGTTGCTTTTGCATGTACTCTTGCATGCGAAACAGCATCACATTCACGGCGTCAGCCAAGATATCGAGTTCTCTAATGGTGGAGCCGCTGGCACGGGCTGAGTAATCACGTTGTCGTGAAGTACGCTGCAAGAAGTTGGCAATGTCCTCAACGGGACCAGTTACAATACGCTGCATACGCACTGCAAAGTAAAAGCTAATAGCCAATAGCGCCAAGGCTACTGCCAAATTAAGCCAAATCGACTTTCCAACAAGCTCGTTAAAATTCTCTGAGGAAATTCGTAAATATATCCAGCCCAACTGAATGTTCGTCTCAGTGTCGAAGACTTTTGCACTTAATTCAAGGTATTGACCATTGTCGGCCAATTGAGGTGTCATAAACATGGACGCCAGTTGATTTTCCTTGCCTCCTAACAATAACTGGCCTTCCTTGTTATAAGAGGCGAAAATCTGGGGCTCTAGGTTACCGCTTTGCGCTTTGTAAACATGGGCATTTAAAACGTGGTCGGCGGCAGCAAGGTTACTTAGGGAAAGTTCAATGCGCTCTGGCGTTTCGTCATAAAGATACATAGCTGAACTGCTTGCGACCAACTTGGCTAACATGAGTGCGTTAGACTCAAGTTCATGACGGTAGGTTTTAATTTGCGTGTAGACGGCAAGACTGGATAACACTGCAAGCGAAAACGTAGTAATTGACATTACCACCCAAATGAAAAGGCTTTTAATCGTAAGCTTGACTACTTTATCCGTCATATCCGTTTTGCGTATTGTCCATTCGCGTCTTCCATATATTCATAGTGGCGCAAAAATGCGCAAAAAGGAAGACGCCCATAAACAATAATTAATGTACGCAAAGCCCTTTAGTTGAGGGTTGAAACGTATAGTTGCTGGTAATTCTTCGCCGCTGCTTCCCATGTGAATCGCGTTCGCATTCCACGTTGCTGCATCGCCCTGAATTTTCCGGCATCTTCGTAGAACGCCAGCAGAGCTCGACGAATACAAGATAGCAGTGCATGTGGCGTAGGATCATCAAACACAAAACCCGTACCTTCGCTATCGTTGCTGTAATCGATAACCGTGTCTTTGAGTCCGCCTACCGAACGTACGATGGGGATGGTTCCATAAGCTAAGCTGTACATCTGGTTCAATCCGCACGGCTCAAACTGAGAAGGCATTAGGAAGAAATCAGCGCCGGCTTCTACCAAATGGGCATGTTCGGAACTAAACCCGTTTATAAATGCGAATTGGTCAGGGTGTTGTTGAGCGAATTCGCCAAGGTCCATACACACTTTAGGGTCGCCCGTGCCCACAATTACCATTTGAACATTGTGCTTAATTAAATCGTCCAAAATGGGCAGTATGTAGCCAAAGCCTTTTTGTTCAGTCAGCCGGCACACCATTCCAATAAGCGGTACGTTGCCACTCTCAGGTAATCCTGACTTCTCCTGTAATGCTCGTTTACATGCGGTCTTTGGATGAAGATTCTCTACACTGTAATTCTCAGGTAGGAATGTATCTGTCTCGGGGTTCCACTGCGTGTAGTCGCATCCGTTAAGAATACCGCTTAAGTCGGCTTGACGATTTACAAGCCGCTCGTGCAGGCCATGACTACCCAGGTCAGTGAGTAGCTCTCTTGCATAGTTTGGGCTCACCGTTGTCACCTTCGTGGCAAATTCAATGCCGCTTTGCAGCATGTTTATGTAACCGCCGTGAACTTGCGCCAGAATATTAGGGTGATGGCGAAGAAACGGGATAGTTTCCAGCCTATGAACGCCTTGGAAAGCGGCATTGTGGATAGTGAATACCGTTTTAGTGCTGTCGAAATACCCAGATTTGTCGTGGGTAAGTAAAAACGGCAGCATGGCCGCATGCCAGTCGTGACAGTGAATAATGTCAGGCTTTTTATCGATAGCTTTTAGCGTTTGAAGTACGGCGCCACTGAAAAAGCTAAAGCGCTCACCATTGTCTTCATAGGCTTCAAATGCGTTGGCGTATAGCCCGTCACGCATAAAGTATTCAGGCGAGTCTACAAAGTAAATAGGGATACCGTGCCATTGCATGTAGCGAATATCAAAATGGTACACCTGACCTTCAGTAAACAGGGTTTGTTGCTCGGTTACAGTTGGTAGGTTCAACTGTTCAGCCAGTACTTGGTAATAAGGCATAACAATGGTGATGCTTTCGCCCAAGGTATCAAGCGCGAGTGGGAGTGCTTTTCCAACGTCTGCAAGGCCGCCGGTTTTTACCAATTCTTCAACTTCTGAAATAGCAAATACAATATTCACAGGTGATCCCCCAGAGCGTAATGTGCAGTGCACTTGTAATGCTTAAATATAGTGTACGGAAAAAGCGCCGTATGCCATTGCGTGGAGTACGCAATGGCATGAGCAACAGGTAGAAAAGCTAAATTAGCACAAGCTAATGGTTTTTTTAATTACAAAGCCGCTTGATAAACAGAAAATTGCGACGTTTGTGCTGTGGTATAGACCGTTTGGAAGTGCTCAGCGAGTAAACCTGGGTAGGGTAAGAATCGGTTTGCCACCATCTGCATAGTGCCGCCACGACTTAAGCTTGCTTTAGCGTCAGAAATAAAGCGCTTAGTGATGGTGTAGTCAGTTTTAATGCCAGTATGAAATGGCGGGTTGGTGACAATATGCTGTACTTTTTGGGTAAAACCGTGCAATCCATCCGCAGCATAGAGTGTTGCTGATAATCCGTTGTCTGCTAGGGTGAGTGCACTACAGTAAACTGCAAGTGCGCTAACATCAGTAAGATGAAGCTTCAAATGCGGATACTTAAGCATTATATAACTGGCAATCACGCCAGCGCCGCATGCGAAATCCAGAATTTCACCACTCAGTGATGTTGAGAGCTTTTCTAGTAAAAGCTCAGTTCCCGCATCCAGTTCTTTGTAGCTGAATACGCCAGGCATAGAGGCCACTTGCCAAGCTGTGCCCTCAACGTGATAAGTATTCATATCGAGCCATGCATCCGGTTCAAAGGCAAGATGTGGCTCTTCAACTAAAACGGTAATAAGACTGCAGTGGCGAGCAGAATCAACCTTTTGGGTTGGGCCGTATTGGTCCATCAACTTAGCAGCACTCTTTATACCGCCCTTATTTTCACCCACCACGTGAATACGACCATTTTGGCCCACCATACTCGCGGCCATTCGCAATAGCATCTGAAAATGGGTTTTTGCTTTGGGTAAGAAAATCATCACGTCAGTGTGAGATTTCTCTAGTGCAACGAAAGGCGTAAATATATGAGTATGATTTCCGACTTTTTGCGTCACCTCAAAACCTGTGCGCGTAATATCTCGGCTATCAAACGATACCGAGGGTACGACTCTTACGCACTCTGAAAAAATATCGAAATACTGGTGAATTACCGTGACTTCTTGCGATTTAAGACCGTCCAGAAAATACGCATCAGAAGGGTTGATAAATGCCCACTGACCTTCGTCGAAAAGCGCGATATTACGTTCTAACAGTTGGCTTTGAGGAGATAAAATCATTACTTAGTACGCTCGAAAATTAGATCCCAAACGCCATGACCTAATTTTTGGCCACGGGTTTCAAACTTGGTAATTGGGCGGTAGTCTGGACGAGGTACATAGTCGCCGTCAGTTGCAGTATTGGTGTAACCGTCGGCATTGATCATAACGTCTAACATGTGCTCAGCATATTGCTCCCAATCCGTCGCCATATGAAAACAACCGCCAATAGCTAACTTGGTGCGAACCAGCTCAACAAATTCAGGCTGAACAATACGGCGTTTGTGGTGACGCTTCTTATGCCAAGGGTCTGGGAAAAATAGCTGTAGGCGAGACAACGAACCGTCTGGGATCATATTTTTAAGCACTTCTACCGCATCATGGTCCATTACACGCAAGTTCTCGACGCCTTGTTCATTCGCTTCAGCTAAGCATGCGCCAACGCCAGGACGGTGAACTTCAATGCCGATAAAGTCTTTCTCAGGGGCATTCGCGGCCATTTCAACCAGTGACTTGCCCATACCGAAGCCTATTTCTACAACGACAGGTGCGCTTCGGCCAAAAATTTCTGACAGCGATAACGGTGCTTCAGCGTAGTCAATGCCCTTGGTTGGCCAGTGATCTTCTAGCGCTTTTTCTTGTGCTTTAGTAAGTCTACCTTCGCGTTTCACGAAGCTTTTTACCTTGCTTACGTATACTCCAGCGGCTTCTGCTTCCGCCTGACTTTTGAATTGCCTCATTTGCAATGCCTTTCTTACCCAATTTTATGGTGGCGCATTATCCACTTACCCACGGCTTATGCAACGCTATCGTGGCAAAAATGCTGTAATTTTATACGCCAATTTGTTTCGCAATAATAGACGCTACGGCGTCAGTTTTCTCAAGTACTACCATATGCCCGGCGTCACTGATGGTGTGGAACGTCGCTTTGGGTAGCACATTTTTTAGCTGCTTAATTGTTTCTGCTGGTGCAATGGCGTCTTGCTGGGCAGTAATAAACGTTACTGACGCGTTGATCTTTGCGAGCGCTTTAACGGTACTTTCTCGTGGTGTGGTTGCTAGCGTGTGGTTGAGTAACGTTGTTTTACCTAAATCCTGCGCCATCGATTTTACAACGCCAGCCACGTTTTCATCCGCTAAGCGGGAAGGGTGGATAAATCGCGAAAGATAAGCGTCGTTGTCGGGCTTAAAGTTACCTTGCTTAAGCATAGTAGTAAGCTGCTTACGCTTTACAATTTCTTCTTTTGATAACCCTTCTGGGTTGTAACCGATTAAGGTTAGCGAAGCAATATTGGCAGGATTGCGCTGTGCTACTAATGCAGCTATAAACCCGCCCATCGAATAACCCACAAGGTGCACTTTTTCGTTATCAAGAATACGATCTTCACTTAATGCCAGCATTTCTTCTAGCGATGCTGCCCATTGAAGCGGTACATAACGACGTTGTGCAATATTTAGTTCGCGCCAAAGCGGTAGAAATACGCGCTCGTCACAGAGCGTACCGGGAAAAAATAAAACAGGGTGCTGCACAGACACGTGTGCTCCTTAACAATAAACTGGCTAGTTACATGCTACCATAGCGCGCTTTTTAATGAATGGTCGCTAAGTAGAAAACGACCAAGCGGTAGTAACTGCCCATACAGACGATTATGACAGAACAACAATATACAGGTAGCTTTGCAGAGCGAGCACTCGCATGGTTTGATAAACACGGGCGAAAGCATTTGCCTTGGCAACAAGACGTTACGCCTTATAAGGTGTGGGTGTCGGAAATAATGCTGCAGCAAACTCAAGTCACCACGGTAATTCCCTACTTTAAACGCTTTATGGCGTCTTTTCCCACCGTGCACGACTTGGCTAAGGCTTCTCAAGACGACGTGCTTCATCATTGGACTGGGCTTGGCTACTACGCAAGAGCAAGAAATCTTCACAAAGCTGCGAATACGCTGGTAGAAAAGTACAACGGCGAGTTTCCCTATAGTCTAGAAGAAGTCATGGATTTGCCCGGCATAGGGCGATCTACCGCTGGGGCGATACTTTCGCTATCTCGCAATATGCGCTTTCCTATATTAGATGGCAATGTGAAGCGTGTGCTGGCCCGATACTATGCAATCGGCGGGTGGCCGGGACAGAAAAAGGTAGAGAATCAGCTTTGGGAAGTGGCCGAGAAAAACACGCCTACCAATTCAGAAGGCGGACGTTGTGCCAACTATACGCAGGTGATGATGGACTTGGGCGCGATGATCTGTACGCGAAGCAAGCCAAAGTGTGATGAGTGCCCGCTTCAAGCCGACTGTATTGCCTACGCCCAAGGCGCGCAAGCCGACTACCCGGGTAAGAAGCCGAAAAAGGCGCTACCGGAGAAATCCACCTATATGATGGTGGCACAGTTTAACAGCCAAGTGTATTTAGAGCAGCGTCCCTCAACAGGGCTGTGGGGTGGCCTATATGGTTTTATTGAGGTGTCTTCAATAGAAGAGGGGATTGAGCAGTTGGCCAAGCGAGGTATCAGTGTCGACGAAACCCGAACGCTTGAAGGGTTCCGTCATACCTTTAGCCATTTTCATTTAGATATCACCCCGGTGGTGGCCGTGGTAAACTCTGCTCCATCAAAGCGCGTAGCCGAAACGGCATTTCGTTGGTTTTCGTTGAACGAGCCTATTGAAGTTGGTTTGGCGGCACCTACAACCAAGATTATTCAGCAGTTAATGCGTTAGGCGTTCTAAGCCCAACGCAATATTTTTTGCTAAGCAGATAGCGAACGAAAGGAAATAACATGGCAAGAACGGTATTTTGTCGCAAGCTTCAAAAAGAAGCTGACGGCTTAGATTTCCAACTTTACCCGGGGGAGCTGGGTAAGCGTATTTTCGACAACATTTCTAAAGAAGCATGGGCCGAATGGCAGAAAAAGCAAACCATGCTAATTAACGAACACAAGTTGAATATGATGGAGCCGAATGCCCGTAAGTTTTTAGAAGAAAAAATGTCGGCCTACTTGTTTGACGACGTAGAGCCTACGATTGAAGGCTACGTTCCGCCTGAAAAATAAGCAAAAAAGCGTTTTTTGAGCAAACAATGCGCAAACAGTAATAAAAGCGCAAAAAAAGCGAGAAAAACGGTTGACTTGTGAAGGCGAAAACCGTTTAATACGCACCCACAGCAGGACAGGCAGCAAACGCCTAGAACGCTAACAAGTTTCAGCCTCGATAGCTCAGTTGGTAGAGCAGCGGATTGAAAATCCGCGTGTCCCTGGTTCGATCCCGGGTCGAGGCACCATCATTCAAGCCCTTGCAGAAATGCGAGGGCTTTTTTGATCCCGGTGGTTGAAAACACAGGCACACGCTAACGTGCCCCTGCGGCTGCGCCGCGCGTTGCAATCCCGGAGCGAGGCACCATTATTCAGAAAGCCCTGCATGAAAATGCGGGGCTTTTTGTTTTAGCAGTCTAACTTTATTTTACTGTGAGTAAGTTTGAAGTTTCGGTAATTGAATATGTGTATAAAATCTTCAGAGAATTTATACAAAGTAGATTTAGGGTCTTTGATATTGTTATTAGGATAATATCCTTTCCCAAAGAATTTGCTTAATATAATTTTGACAGTCTTATGTAGGCGGCCGAGAATGGAAAGGATGATCTGCGTGGACTATTCCAATGTTGTCAAAGTTCGTTTCAATAGATATCGAAAGAGGTAACTTGTTAGCTAAGTTAAAATATTTATTCTTAAGCTCATTGTCTAAGTATTGCCACCATTTACCTTCATTCTGATACCAAAGCTCAGATTGGTATAGCTTGCTCAAATTGATTTCTAATATTAGTTTTTCATGATTCCCTAATACAGAAAAGAATCATTTCTCATCTAATAAATTCAAACACCTCTCAGAATTTAGGTTTCTGTCAATAAGGTCGCCGACATCAAAAACTCTATCTGTCAGAGCGCGAGTTCCTCAAGCATTTATTTGTCAGCCTCCTCAATTTTTTGTGTAAGTCCGGGTACCTCCTGTTATAACGTTAATGGAACTGGACAAAGAGAAAGCATTGTGGCAACTACTTAGAGCGTTCAAGTTCTATCGCAGTATCTGAATTACGGATTTAGTGGCGCGGCTAAAAATTTGCATTGTTGTAGGCTATTTCTCTCATCATGACTATTTCTAAAATTCTGCCGATGAATGGGCTATTCTGATTACAAATTAGTCTCGACTGTTTACCAATTCGAAAAAATCCATTATTCTCCGTATAGGTTATGTTCAATGCTTAAAAAATGTCTAAATCCCTATCAAAATTAATACTAGTATTTACAGTGCTATCTGCCCTCGTTGGGCAAGCTATGGCTATAGATACTATGAGTTTTGAAATGGCTATTGACAACAAACACTACAATAGCAATTCTGAATCGAATTGCTCTATGAACATGAGCCATGGTATGAGAGTAGATTCTAGCAGTTCCGAGAACGCTAGTATTAAAGATTGTTGCAACACGTCGGAATGCACATGCCCACCAGGTGGTTGTACTCATGCTCCCGTCCTTATAGCTTTCATGATGATTGTTCAACGCCCAGTGGTGCCGGACGCTTCATTTGGCTTATTCTTCCAACAACCAGTTACAGTAACTTCCTCACTTTTTCGCCCCCCGATATTTGCCTAACACAGGGTTAGTGCGTCCAAATTTCACGCACAATTTGTTTCAGTTCCTGTTTATTATCTAGGTGCTAATGTACCTATATGTGCCAGCTTTGTCTGGAGGCAAAAATGTTAAAAAAAATCACCTATCAAGCTGCGGTATTACTGCTAATTCTACCTGGCGTTGCCATGGCAAATATCCACCATGGCGCAAACGATGTCTTCGAATTATTAGTTTATAAATCACCATCGTGTGGATGCTGTAAAAAGTGGATAACCCATCTAGAAAGCCAAGGGTTTCACCTACGTACAAAGGACTTTCATAACTTGAGCAACATCAAGAACGAATACGGAATTTCGCCAAGTCTTCGCTCTTGCCATACCGCTGTTACAGAAAGTGGCTTTGTATTTGAAGGCCATGTCCCTTCTAAGTTTATAAAACGATTTTTGTTAGAAGAACATCCAAAGGCTATCGGGTTATCTGTTCCGGCTATGCCAGTAGGTTCACCCGGAATGGAAGTAGCAGAGCAATTTATGCCTTATACCGTTTTCATTATATATCAAGATGGGAGCTACGAACCTTACGCGAAAGTAGATAGCTACGACAGTCAATTCGATTGAAGTCAAAGTTAAACAAATAAATGCGCACTTTTGACAATCAAAGTAATTTTAATTTTTAAAAACCGAATATTAACCAAAGATAGAGGTAATCATGAAAGCACTTGTTAAATCATTTGCAATATTTAGTGTACTGCTAAGCAGCATGGCATTCGCTACTCTCAGAAGGTGCAAACATATATGAAGATAGTTTATTTTGGAAGTGACTTATTCTCGAATTGTTTGTCACTTCTAATCAAAATTAGATTGAACATTGAGCTCGTTTTCATAAACGATGTTCAGGAAAATGCGAGCTTTATCAAACGAATTTGTCGTACACACAATATTGTTTATTCCACCGAACGCCCAAGTGTCGTGACTCTTAAAGAATATTTAAATGACGAGCAGACAGTCTTTGTTGTAGCAGATTACGGATACAAACTACCCATAAACGAAATAAAATATGCGATTAATATCCACCCATCTTTACTACCCAAAAGTAGAGGCCCAACCCCACTAACCTACATTATCGACAACCCTGAGAACGCGGGTGTTAGCATTCATAAACTTACTGAGAAACTTGATGCAGGTAGCATCCTAATCCAAGAGAAATTTGAGGTCGAAGACAATGAAACGATATCATCATTGATGGTCAAGTCTCAGTTACTCGCAGAAACTCTGTTAGAAGAATTACTCAATAACTTTAATGAGCTTTATAATAACGCCACACCTCAATTGGAAAAGCTAGCGTCATTCCAAAGTCTACCTCCAGTAAAAAGAAGGTTTGTAAATTGGGATCAAAACACCACTCAATTTAGTCATGCTCTTCGACAATACGGGCACTTTGGGATTCTTATTTCGTTAGATAACGCGTTATATATCGCAAATGATGTCGAAGTCACAACTTTCAGTCACGATTTCACGTGCGGTAGCGTAATCTTTGAGGATGCACTAATTAAAAGCATTGCTATAAATGATGGCTATGTTGTACTTTCTAAGCGTAGTTTAAGGCTATATGAATCAAGAGTACTAAACTAGTTGATTACGGCTTTAATATTTAAAGGCCCTACGCACTTTTTTGTGTTGATCTGCGTCAAAGTAAGAATAACGGAATACCGCTACTATTTCCTTACTCACTGATGGAGTTTATTTGTGTCAGGCATTTATAAATGGTTTAAATTAGTACTAATAGCTGCGCTGCTTTCACAGCATGGCTTTGCTATGACGAACCCAATTATATGTGATGGTCACGACACATCAGAATCTCATATATCCTCAAATGATTCCTTATCAAACGTAGAACATACTAATTTAAATAATCACACACTTCATTCAGAAAAAGAACCAAGATGCACAGCACTGCGAAGGAAATGATCAATCGATATGCGCGTGCTGCATAGGTGCTTACTGTGCAACTTCTTTAACCCAATTTTTTGCTCCTGTGCAATCCGTTTTTTCGAAAAATAGCATTTTGGCTTTTTATAAACATACACAATGGCACTGATATTTGTGGCGTCACCGTCCGAGCGTGTGGGAAAATTTCAAACGATGCGAATGAAATAGTCCTAAGTGTGATTGGCCACAATGAGTCAATGATGACGACTATTATAGCAGCTGAAACAACACGACAGATGTGCGTTTTCCATCTGGCTCCAGGTGTTTTTCACAGTGAGCAGGTTATCATTCTTTATCCAATAATTGAGGAACTGAAAAATGAGTTTCCCAATTTGGTAGTGAGGCTCTAGGCTTGGTTTTTTCCGAAGGTATTAATCAACTTATTCCGAACTGTTAGATCAATTGTTGATACACACAAGTAAAGCCTATACCAGCAACTGTATTAAGATTAATGATGAAATGTCCAGTTTTATGAAGCAGGTGTTGGAAAGTGCAAACATGACAAATGAGGGGAAGTGGCCGATACATCAGCTTCAGAAAGTGACCACCTGTTTAGAGTCCAGGACGAAGTTTGATTGATTATTTGTGGAATGAAACAACAAATACGGTTAAGTTGTCATCTGAGCTAACCGTTAGTTTAGCTCCGTTCATGTGAAGCAATGAACGAGCGATAGTCAATCCTAAACCAACGCCTTGACCATGATTTTTTCGTGAAGGGTCTGCTCTAAAAAAGCGATCAAAAAGTCTCTGAAGATGGTCATCAGAGATTTTCGGGCCTGGATTTGAAACGGTAATTTTTGTATGTTCATCGTTGGTAGATACTGCTACCTTAACAATCGCGTTTTCGAAGGAATATCGAATTGCGTTTGATAATAGATTACTCATAGCTTGTCGAAACATGGACCTATCGCAATCAATTGTGGCATCGGCCCCTCGGATGCGAATTTGAATTTGTCTTTCTTCTGCCAGTAGTTCAAAATACTCAACTAATTCTTGAAGCTCTGCCCGGCAATTTAGTCGCTCTAACTGTGGCTTGACGAGTCCATGTTCCGTTTTGGCTAGAAGTAACATGTCACTGACCATCTTGGTCATACGTTCGTATTCTTCCAAATTAGAATATAAAATTTCAACATATTCACTTTCAGTGCGCGGTTGATTCAGAATAACCTGCGTTTGAGTTGTCAGGTTTGTGACCGGTGTTCTCAATTCATGCGCAATGTCCGCAGAAAAATATGAAAGTTGCTCAAAGCCAGCTTCGAGTCGTTCAATCATAGCATTAAACGACCCCACTAATCCTGCGAGCTCGACCGGTACCTCTAAAGGATTTAGTCGGATATCGAGCTTGTCAGCAGTAATAGAACCTATTTTTCTACTCAGTTTTCGTAGCGGCGAGTGGCCTCGATACACAGCAAAACGTGCCACTATTATCGTGATCAAACCAGACACGAAAATAATGCCCCATAACGTCTTTTCAAAGTCTTCCATGTAATTCATATGAAATTCCATGTTGGAGGCTACCACAACACGGTATGTAGACTTATTCTGACCAGTGCTGACGGTCACGAGAGCTTCAGTTGCTCGCAACATATGGGATCCATCAAAAAAAAGTGTCAACATATCAGGCGTTATGAGATCGTTGTCAAACAATTGACCGGGGTATTTGTGCAAGTCAACGCCTTTACTCGAAAATACGGATTCTCCATCTTCATTTTGCACAAGGTAATAGACTCCATGATGACCAGACACTGCTTCAACGAGGATACTCGAAGGTGCCACCTTTTCAGTGTATGCTTCGCTAAGCTTTCGTTTTACAGCATGGAATACCTCATTTAATTCATCAGCATCCTGTTCAGCAAAATGCGTTGCAATTGATTGTTGAACGATTAAGCTGATTATTGTAAGGCACAAAAATACGGTAATGCCAACAAGTATAGTGACTCTAAACGCAAGAGAGTTTGGCCGTTTTAGTTTATTCGTTACTATCATCTACACTCATTTTATAGCCCATCCCCCTGACAGTTTGAATTAGCTTTACAGGAAAGTCATCATCAATTTTTGCACGCAATCTTCGGATAGCGACATCAATGACATTCGTGTCACTGTCAAAATTCATGTCCCATACCTGAGAGGCGATCAAAGAACGGGGCAATACTTCACCTTGACGTCTGACCATTAGTTCAAGCAATGTAAACTCTTTAGTCGTCAGATTGATTACTTTGCCACCGCGCTTCGCAACGCGAGAAGGGATATCAAGCTCCAAATCTGCAATGTGTAACGTGTTGTTAGGGACAGAAGTCCCTCTCCTGATCAAGGTGCGCACTCTTGCGAGGAGTTCCGCGAAAGCAAACGGTTTAACCAAATAATCGTCTGCGCCTAACTCAAGTCCTTTGACTCTGTCATTAACGTGATCGCGAGCGGTTAAAAAAAGAACGGGTGTAAATTTACCAGACTCTCTCAATGAAGACAGGATTTTCCAACCTTCTATGTCGGGCAGCATTACATCGAGTACGATTAATTCATAATCACCAATCATCGATTTGTGGTGACCATCCAGGCCAGTCCTTACTAATTCTACAACAAAGCCGGATTCAATTAGCCCTTGTTTGATGTAATCGCCCGTTTTTACTTCGTCTTCGACTACAAGTATTTTCATGGTGTGTGATTAACCTGCTGCATAGCTTTAATTCAATGGAGTAAGCCTGTTGAATACACCGCAATCGTAAAATGCTGTTAGTATACTAATAATAAAACGTATGCCAGCAACCAACAGAGTATTCAATATACTAATGAGCGCGCCACATCGTAGCTCGAAGTCGCAAATATTCAACTAAAAATACACTTTCGCTATCAATATCGCTCATGATTACAAAATTGTAATGTCAAGGTAATCTGTCTGTCAGGGCCATTTGATATTCTCATTGCCGTAGCTAATCCGTGAAAACGCGTTTCATTAAAGGAGTCAGGTTTAAGTGAAACTTTCATTCGTCAAATACCTCTTTGTTATCGCTTTGTTGAGCGTGCAAGTAAGCGGGTCTTTCGCGAGTGTAGCTACGCCATGTGCAAGCGATATGGTGCATGAAATAGATAACAGAATCGGTCATCACATGGACCACTCATCACACGACGCATCAGAGAGTTGTTGCAATCAAAATTGCTGTTGTCCCATGGCAGTCTTTCAGCTCGGCATGTTGGCTGGGGAGAGTTTCGAAACACCAAAACTGTTGAACACCCCAGCCCTAAGCAAACAAACAAGGCTGCATAAAGTCTTTATCGCTATACATTTACGCCCCCCAAAATACTCTCTCGTGTAATTAGATTAGTCGATGTAAAGACTAACAGTTACTGCACGTGACGTTTCCATCGTAAAGCGTGCAAAATCCAATATATGTGAGAGTTGTTTATGAACAAAAATATACCGTTTGGGGCTTTGTTTTCTTTAGTCCTCTTTTTAACGGCGTGCAGTGATGTACTGCAGGCAAAGAATGATGCAAAGTCTGCAACACAGGCACCGAAATTCACATTACATGTCTACAAGAGTAGAACATGTAAATGTTGTCAAAAATGGGTGCGACATGTTGAAGAACATGGCTTTGAGACAGATGTGACAAATGTCACGCTAATGTCCGGAGTCAAAGATAAATATGGCGTCGAACCCCAGTATCGCTCCTGCCATACTGCTCTTTCTCAGGACGGGTTTGTATTTGAGGGGCACATACCCGCAAAATACATCCAACAATTTTTAGAAAACCCTCCTGAAGGGGTTTTAGGGTTGAGCGTTCCAGCCATGCCAATTGGATCGCCGGGCATGGAAGTTGACGAACGATTCCAACCTTACCTTGTATTGCAACTCAATGTAGATGGTTCAGTTACGACCTTTGCTGAAGTCAACACCTATGAGGAGCAATTCTAATGAACCGGTTTTGTCTTTTTGTTTCTATTTGGGGAGCGTTCTCGTTCTCGATGGTCTCTCCCGCTATCGCGAATGAAAAATTAACGCTCAAACGTGCAGTAGAAATAGCGGTAGAAAATGATCCATGGCTCGTTAGCAGTGCACATCGTGAACGTGCCACATTGTCCAGTAGTGTCGTCGCCTCGAGCCTACCAGACCCCGTTGTCAACATCGGTTTAGCAAATGTACCCACTGATGGTTTTGCGTTTGATCAAGAGCCCATGACTCAGCTAAAAGTAGGTGTGTCACAGATGTTTCCTCGTGGTGATTCGTTAGCCATAAGGTCTCGTCAATTGCGGGAGCAAGCAGCAGAGCATCCCCTGATGAGAGCCGACCGAGTGGCCAAAGCACGCGTTCAAGTATCAAACTTATGGTTAGAAATATATCGGGCGCAGCAAAGTGTAAAGCTAATTGATGAAGATAAAGCGTTATTTGAACAGCTCAGCGATATCGCAAAGGCAAATTATTCAACTGCCTTTGGACGCGTAAATCAGCAAGATATCGTTCGTGCAAAGTTGGAATTAACAAGGTTGGAAGACCGACTTACTAAACTACGAGCATTAGAAGAAAGAGCCACAGGGAAGCTTCTAGAGTGGCTAGTTAGAGATCAAAATTATCCAAGTCAATCGGGATTTGATGCCTTTTCTCGATTAACGTTGCCGCATGCCCTACCTGAGATCAAAAACATGGGGCAGAATATGAGAACAATACTTGAGCGCAGAGATCAACAATCGCTTGCAATGGTTCTCAATCAACACCCTTTGATCCTCTCGATAGAGCAAAGAATTCGCGCCAGCCAAACCGGTATTGACCTTGCCAAAGAAAAATACAAGCCACAATGGGGGGTTAACGCTAGTTACGCCTACAGAGACGACACGCCCGACGGTACAAGTCGAGCAGATTTTTTATCGATGGGTGTAAGTTTCGATGTACCTCTTTTTACAGAAAACCGCCAAGACCAAGAGGTTTCGGCTGCCGTAAGCCTATCTGAAGCCATTAAAACCGACAAGCGCTTAGTCCTCAGAGAAATGATGTCATACATCCAGTCTTTATATGCGGAAAATGAGCGATTAATGGAGCGACAAGCGCTGTACGAACTCGAATTGTTAGAGCAAATGCAAGAGCAAGCTGAGGCATCGCTCAATGCTTATACCAACGACGAAGGAGACTTTGCTGAGGTAGTGCGTGCTCGTATTGCGGATCTTAATGCCAGAATTGACGCACTGGATATCAGTGTGGATTTGGTCAAAACAAAAATTCAACTCAACTATTACTTTGATACCAACGCAGGTATTCCTTTGTCTCAAATCGGAGAACAACAATGAGCACAATTAAAGCACTCGTCATAGGCGGGGTAGCAGGCGGTATTATGACTGCGTTGGCATTCACGTTTCTGATACCATCTTCATCATCCACCGCGAATAATGAGCAAAACGAAGAGAAGCAACCGTTGTATTGGGTTGCGCCGATGGACCCAAATTACCGCAGAGACGAACCAGGAAAGTCTCCGATGGGCATGGATCTCATTCCTGTCTACGAAGAAAGTTCAAGTGGTGATGCGGGCCCAGGAACAATTACTATAGCGCCAAATGTGGAGAACAATCTTGGTGTTCGAACTGCGAAAGTGCAGCGCCGCGCGCTGCATGTCCCTATTAGAACTGTCGGGTACGTTCAATACAACGAAGAAACATTAATCCATGTGCATCCTCGCGTTGAAGGCTGGATAGAAACACTGCATGTAAAAGCATCAGGAGAATATGTTAAAAAAGGGGAACCACTTTACTCTCTATACTCGCCTGAGTTAGTGAATGCACAAGAAGAATTGCTGCTTGCTATGCGCAGAAACAACAAAGATCTGATCGTAGCTGCTCGTTCTCGCTTAAATGCATTGCAAGTGCCTGAAGACGTCGTGGAGACGTTAATAAAAACAAAAAATGTTCAGCAAACCGTTACCTTTTCCGCACCCCAAACCGGATTCGTAGATAATTTAAACATTCGAGAAGGTTTTTTTATAAAACCTGGCGTTACAGTCATGTCGATTGGTGCATTGGATGAGGTTTGGGTTGATGCAGAGGTATTTGAGCGACAAACCGCCCAAATAGTGGAAGGGTTGCCTGTTACTATGACATTAGATTTCCTCCCCGGAAAGACGTGGCAAGGCGTTGTAGACTACGTCTACCCAACCCTTGAACAGAGTACCCGCACACTGCGTGTGCGTCTTCGCTTTGCTAATCAAGATTATACGTTAAAGCCGAACATGTTCGCTCAAGTGACTATCCACTCTGATATGGATTCGACCAACTTGATCGTGCCAACCGAAGCGGTTATTCGAACAGGCAATCAAAATCGCGTTGTATTGGCATTGGGAGATGGAAAATTTAAATCAGTTGCAATCAAAATTGGGCGAGTGGTTGACGAGTTTACAGAAGTACTTGAAGGACTGATCGATGGTGACAGCATTGTCACCTCCGCTCAATTTATGCTTGATTCAGAGAGCAGTATTAGCTCTGACTTTAAGCGAATGGAACCCCCTGAAGAAAGTCCAACATCGGTCTTCACAGAGGTGATGATCACAGACGTGATGCCTTCTCACAACATGATAACTGCAAAACATGGTCCAATTCCAGAATGGGATTGGCCGTCGATGACCATGGATTTTGTGGTAGCGGAGCATATCAATTTAGCAACGGTCAAAGGTGGTTCATCGGCACATATCGAGATCAGTAAGCAAACTGATGGTCAATATGTGGTGACAACCGTGCACATTATCGATTCAGCACAAAGTACACAGGCGACGATGTCTGAAAGCGTTTGGGCTGAAGTCAAGATTAATTCTGTAATGGATGGGCATCGAATGATAAATGTCGATCATCCCGCGATAAAAGAGTGGGATTGGCCCGCGATGACGATGGATTTTAATGTGGCAGATAACATAACCTTGTCTGATTTGGCCTCTGGAACGCTTGCGCATATTGAAATTTCAAAATCCTCAAGTGGCGAATATCTTGTTTCTACCATTCATGTTGTTGAAGAGGCAAGTAGTGAAACAAGTACCGCTGTCGACGCTGTGTGGACTCAAGCAACGGTCAATGCAGTGATGAGTGCTAACAACCAGTTAAGCCTTGAACATGACCCTATTGAGGCGTGGGATTGGCCTGCAATGACAATGGATTTCAACGTCGCTAATGAGATTGATTTATCTGACATTACCGCTGGTATGCGACTGCACATCGAAATTACCAAAACCCAAGACGGTGCGTACGTTATTACCACATTACATATACAAGCATCTGATAAAGGAACGATGGATCACAGCCAACATGAAGGAGCGCACGAATGATAGAAGCAATCATACGTTGGTCGGTCTCAAACCGCTTCTTTGTTTTACTCGCAACCATCATCATAGTCGGTGGCGGTTTAGTTACAATGAAAAATACGCCAGTAGACGCGATCCCAGATTTATCCGATGTCCAAGTGATAATCAAAACGAGTTATCCTGGTCAAGCGCCACAAGTTGTAGAAGATCAGGTAACGTACCCGCTAACGACCGCCATGCTTTCCGTACCGGGTGCACAAACGGTTCGAGGTTATTCGTTTTTCGGTGACTCCTACGTTTATATCATTTTTGATGATGATACCGACTTATATTGGGCAAGAAGCAGGGTGCTTGAATATTTATCGCAAGTTGCCCCCAATCTACCTGAAAACGCCAGGCCGCAATTAGGTCCAGATGCCACAGGCGTTGGTTGGGTTTATCTGTATGCATTGGTCGACAGAACCGGCCAACACGATATTTCTCAATTACGCAGTTTGCAAGACTGGTTCTTGAAATTTGAGCTCCAAACTGTGCCTGGCGTGTCCGAAGTCTCGGCGCTAGGGGGTATGGTGAAACAGTATCAAGTGAAAGTAGATCCTGAAAAACTCCGCGCTTACGGTATACCGCTTTCTCATATTCAGATGGCAATAAAGCGAGGAAATCAAGAAGTTGGGGCCTCTGTAGTGGAGCTTGCAGAAGCTGAGTACATGGTTCGTGCCACGGGGTATATTTCTGATAAGAAGGATATCGAAACCATTCCTCTTGGCGTCAATGACAATGGCACACCGCTTTTAATAAGGGATATTGCCACTGTAGATATCGGTCCACAAATGCGCCGCGGTATAGCAGAGCTAAACGGCGAAGGGGAAACAGTCGGCGGTATTGTCGTGATGCGTTTTGGTGAGAATGCTCAAAAAACGATAGATGGCGTCAAAGCAAAACTAGAGGACTTAAAAAAAGGACTACCTGATGGCGTTGAGGTGGTCACTGTTTATGATCGTTCCGCATTAATTGAAAGAGCCGTTGATAACCTAGCTTCGAAACTAGTGGAAGAGTTTATCGTAGTCGCTTTGGTATGTGTCGCTTTTCTTTTTCATGTTCGGTCGTCACTCGTCGCAATCATCAGTATTCCTGTCGGGATCATTACCGCGCTAATCGTTATGTATATGCAAGGGATCAATGCCAATATCATGTCGTTGGGCGGCATTGCTATTGCCATTGGCGCCATGAGTGATGGTGCGATCGTTATGATTGAAAATATGCACAAACACATGGAAAAGACGCCTCTTACCAAGGAAAATCGCTGGCAGGTTGTTATCGATTCTGCGGTCGAAGTTGGACCCGCGTTATTTTTCAGTTTGTTGATCATTACGGTTAGTTTTGTACCTGTTTTTACGCTTGAGGCCCAGGAAGGGAGGATGTTTTCCCCTCTTGCTTATACGAAAACATATGCAATGGCTGCATCAGCGGCACTTGCGATTACACTGGTCCCAGTCTTAATGGGGTATTTTGTACGTGGAAAGGTGTTGCCTGAACACAAAAACCCAGTCAACAAGTTTTTAACGTTTTTATACATACCGACGCTCAAGACAGTTTTGCGCTTTCCAAAGTCAACGATGGTCGCAGCATTGATTGTCTTGGCTATCGGGGTTTGGCCAATTGATAAAATTGGTAGTGAATTTATTCCCCCGCTTGACGAAGGCGATTTGATGTATATGCCGACCACCTATGCCGGCATATCAATCGGGAAGGCACGAGAGCTTCTTCAACAGACCAACAAATTAATAAAAACCGTACCAGAAGTAGAAACGGTATTTGGCAAAGTAGGGCGGGCGGATACGGCGACGGACCCCGCACCACTGACCATGATTGAGACATTTATTCAATTGAAACCCAAAGAACAATGGCGAGAAGGGATGACCACGCAGGACCTTATTAAAGAGTTTGATGCTGTGGTCAATTTACCGGGCTTAACCAACGCATGGGTGATGCCAATAAAAACCCGAATTGACATGCTTGCCACAGGAATTAAAACCCCTGTTGGGATTAAAATTGGTGGTCCCGATCTAATGGAAATTCAAAAAATCGGCCAACAAATTGAGTCAATATTAACTGACGTCGATGGCACGGCTTCAGTGTATTCTGAACGCGTCGCTGGCGGTCGCTACTTGAAAGTCGACATTGATCGCGAAAAAGCCGCCCGATATGGGCTCAATATCGCTGATGTTCAGCAAATCGTCTCTAGTGCAATTGGCGGTGTTAACGTAACACAGAGTGTAGAAGGGCTGGAGCGCTATCCAGTAAATATTCGTTATCCGCAGTCATACCGAAGCTCTCCAGAGTCGCTTTCTTTGTTACCTGTAGTGACACCACAAGGAAAACGTATAGCCTTAGCTGATGTTGCTAACGTCTACATCGAAGACGGACCACCGGGTATCAAGAGTGAAAACGCGCGGCTCAATGGATGGGTGTATGTTGACATCGATGGTGTAGACATAGGCACGTATGTGGCTACCGCGCAGCAAGTTGTTGCTGAACAACTCGTTTTACCCGCCGGCTATTCAATTAATTGGTCTGGCCAATACGAGTATATGTTAAGGGCAAAGGAGAAGCTCACTTACGTTGTGCCTTTGACGCTCGCTATAATCGTTATTCTATTGTACCTCAACTTCCGAAACTTCATTGAAGTGGCGATTATTATGGGGACGTTGCCATTGTCGATGGTTGGCAGCATATGGCTTATGTACATCGAAGGCTTTAATTTCTCCGTGGCCGTAGGCGTAGGTTTCATTGCCTTGGCCGGTGTCGCTGTAGAAATAGGAGTCATTATGCTTGTATATCTCAATCATGAATATCAGGCACTGATGGATAGATGCAAAGAAGGGGGTACCTTACCGAGCGCCGAGATGTTGACCGAGGCAGTACTGCACGGTGCAGGATTGCGTGTTCGTCCCGTCATGATGACAACGGCCACTATCATCTTTGGATTGCTGCCGGTTTTATATGGCTCTGGTACGGGGTCCGAAGTCATGAGTCGGATTGCCGCGCCGATGGTGGGAGGAATGGTTAGTGCGATTATTCTGACACTACTCATACTGCCTGCCATTTATTTAATATGGCGCAAACAACAGCTTAAATACTTGGCTGTCGTTGCGTAATGAAAGGACCTGTTCGCCGTTCACATCGTTGGCTTATGCTGCTAGTCGGCGGGCAGGTGTTGTTTTGGTCGTTAAGCGGCCTTTACATGGTCTGGTTTGATATCTACTACATTCAGGGTGAACATTTTTTTACCTGGGCCCAGCGCGATGATGAAAGACGTCACAGGCTTGCTGATCGACAATACCATTGACCCAAATGCCATCAATATTGAAGCATTTGTGTCATCTATAACCCATCAAGTCTAAGGAGACTTCAAATGAAACTAATCTTTTCAATGCTCATGGTAGCCTTAAGTTTTTCTACTTTTGCTCACACAACACTCAAGACATCTACACCTAAGGATAATGCGATGTTGATGTCATCTCCACCTGAACTATCATTGGTTTTTACCAAGCCTGTAAGGTTGGCTAGAGTAACGTTGCAATCAAAAAGTGGGGAAACCATTCCGTTTGAGTTTAAGCCAAGTACGGAACTCGCTAGTGCCTTTAGTTACGAATTACCCGGATTACCAGTAGATACATACACTGTCAATTGGATGTTGCTAGGTCAGGACGGTCACAAAATGGAAGGGGCTTTTAGTTTTATGGTGCATGCTTCAATGATGAAACATAACGATAAAAAGCACGACAGCACGCACGGCAACCATTAGAGGACGCTATGGACATTTGGCAGTTGGGGTTGTTGATTTCAAAGTTTGGTGTTTATCTCGGCGTATCAGCGCTGCTTGGTGGTGGTTGGATTTTGTGCATTACCAATACTGATACTGACACCAAATTTACTCTACCCGCAAGCTTACAAACAACGGTAACAAGGCACATGCGTTTGTTTGCGGTCATTGGCATCATTTTTAGTGCTTTTGACTTTTTGTTTCAGGTTGGGCAGCTCGCTCAATCTGGATACGCTGGTATGTTTGACCCCGTTATGCGAGAGATGGTCGCGCATTCAACGCTCGGAGATGTTGCAAAAAGTCGACTAGTGCTGTTCGCAAGTGCGCTACTATATTTAACCTACTTAGGTCATTCAATTAGAAAAAATGCTTTTATTTCAAATCGCTCTCTTGGAATTTTCATTGTTATTGCGTTGGCAGGATTTGGGTATACATTTACATTAACTGGGCATACTCAACAGTTACAACCTAGTTTCAAGTTTATCCTGGCTGCTCATGCCGTTATTGCGCTCGCGTGGGTGGGTTCACTCTGGCCTCTTTCAAGGACGTGCGTAGCGCTTTCTAACCCCAATTTGCACCTCGTCATGACAAAATTTGGGAAATCGGCTGTATACCCCATTGGGGGGTTAATTATTGCTGGTTTACTACTGGCTTGGCAACTTGTGCGTTCTGTTAGCAGTTTGCTTGACACAAACTACGGCTTTGTATTGCTTGTTAAGCTGTTGTTTGTTGGTGCCATCTTTCTGATCGCGTTGTTACACAAACTGCGATTGGCTCCTCAGCTTTTAACCGGCATAACCAGTCCTCGAACGCTTCAAAAATCAATCCAAATCGAACTTTGTATAGGGATATCTATTTTAATGGTGACGGTGGTGTTAAGTACCGCCGTAGGCCCCAATTATTGAAGAAACACAAAATGAAAAAAATCTACTTGTTGTCAATCATACTCGTTCCTTTGCTATTAACTAACAGTGTTAATGCTCATGATAAATCGCATAACGACACCAGCAATAGTCCTATGTTCTCAGGGCTAGACTCCGACGCAGGAATAATAGCAAAACAATTCCACAAAGCACTCTCCGACGCTAATGCAGAGACAGTCATGAGCTTACTTGCCGATAATGTCCTTATTTTGGAAGGTGGCAGAATTGAGCGCAGTGCCGACGAATATCGTGCACATCATTTGCAAGCAGACATGCAATTTTCATCTGCCGTAACCACGAAGACGATTGAGCATCATGTTCGTGTGCATGGTAATACAGCTGTCTCCATTTCAAGAAGTCACACTTCTGGAAACTATAAAGGTCGAGATATTGATAGGACAGGCAATGAAACGCTCTTTTTAACGCTGATCAATGGACAGTGGAAAATCAGTCATATTCATTGGTCTCACTAACTCCCCACCAAACTAAAATAAAAAGGTCAAAACGATGAAACTTTTCTATGCAAGCTGCGTTGTTATTTTTTTAGCCACATCACCATACATTTATGCGTCTGAGCAAACGAACGACGAAACCGAGATACTAGAAATGATCCAAGATATTGAAAAGGGGTGGGAGTCTGGTAACGGTATGCCGTTCTATCAACATTATCTTGGCCAGGTAGGTGCGCGTTACATTGAGTCAGGCGGTCAGAATAAAGGGTTAGAGGATTTGGTCAAAAATCATGTAGAGCCGGAAAAAGAGGTATTGAAACGATTGACCATTGATATTCTAGATATCGAAACAAACGTTGAAGGAGACTTCGCTTGGGCAATTACGACAGTAAATGTTTCAGGAGAAGTGCGCAAAACCGGCGCAGTTTTTGATAAAAAAGGATTTCAAACCTATTTGTTTCGCCGAACTGATGAAGGATGGAAGGTCATTCATTCGCATTCATCCACCCGTGATAACAAGCCACATAAGCACCATTAACAACGTTGAATTCCGTGCAAAATCGCAATATCACATTGGATGCAATACGAACGTTAGCCATTGTATTGATGGTTGTATTCCATTTTGCTTACGATCTTCGTTTTTTTGGTTGGGTTGATTGGAATGTCCCCAATGGAAAAGGGTGGAGGGAGTTTCGGTATGTAATATTGACGCTCTTCTTTGTGAGTGTAGGCGCGTCGCTCGTGCTCGGGAATTTTCGAAAATTTAATCTAAAAATGTTTTTACTGCGGCTGTTTTCCATAGCGTTCTGGGCCGCGGTAATATCGCTTTTTACGTATTATTTTTTTAATGCAAACTGGATATTCTTTGGCGTATTGCATTTTATTGTAGTAGCAAGTGTTTTGTGTGTTCCGTTGATTCGAAAACCCATATTGTCGCTGTTGTTGGGTTTTGTTGCGGTCACGTTGTTTAACAGTGGCCTCGTATCCAGTAAATGGCCATTTAATCTGATCAGTTTGTCACTACCTCATTCTCCAAACGATTACGTTGCGATTTTTCCATGGATAGGTGTGGTATTGTTTGGTATTGCGATAGGGCACGTTTTGAAAAGCGGATTTGATCCTGTTGCAAAATGGAATATTCCGAATAAGTTGACTCTTCTCGGACGGCATAGTTTAGTGGTTTACATATTGCATCAACCTATCTTTTTTGCGCTGTTTGGTACTATCTATTGGTTGAGCTCATCGGTGTAACTATACACCTTCTTTTACTTTGCCATTAATCACCTTCAGTAACTAATATCCGCTATGCTGCTGCAGACATAAGATTACGATGAGATGTGCACATTTTTTTTGGGGGGGGGGAGAGTCAAGGCAGCAGAGCAATGCTTAATACACGCATATGCGCTTGCGCGCAAATGCATGTGTCGATATAATCTTGTTATCAACGCTAATGTGTTTACAGCAACGCAAGACTAATTCGGAGAAGATTGTGCTTTTAGTGCCAACAAACCCAGACTACCGTTAATACTCGAACAGTTTTGGCCGTTCTTCTTTGAAGTTGGTGTATTTTGACCACAAAGAGCTACATTCATTTGAATCTATTACGTCAGTTATTTGTCTTACAGTAGCCATATCGTTTTCTACTAGCAATGCAGACACTTGTGATAACATTTCGTCTTTAGCGGGTTTTTCTTCAGATATTTCGTGAAGTTTCAAACATCCCCTGATAAAAACCAAGCTGTCTACCATGCAGATTACGCGAAAAATGAAACGCGGTAACCGCTCTGGTGTTTTGTATTCGCTTCGTTCTTCGTTTAACCAAAAGAGTACATTCTGCTCAAAAGCAACAAGGTTTTCATTGATCCGTTGTGTTGCATCGACATTCAATATACCAAACCGCGACATTTCAGCCTCATAAAACGCAAGATCTAGTAATGCTTCGTAATACAGCATTTTAGCATCTTCTAGCTTGTTTTTGACTTTTTCAAACCGTGAAATTGCGTGCTCTTGAATTGAAATCACTTCTCTTAATATGCTTGGATCACACCGAACCGTTGCTGTTTCATCAATTGAAATAAGCGTTAAGTCGTTAAAAAACCGATCGTAACCATCTTCCACTAAGAACCGGCGAAGATATATGGAGACCGCTAGATTTTTAAATATCAGCCCATTTTGTGTTTCTGTTTCTCCCATTAGATTTTCAAATGCTGTTTCTGCATGTTGAACTTTGTCTAAATTTAATTGCTCAAGACGCCTTACTTCTTCCTTATGATCTTGAGTGAGGCGAACAATATCGTTTTCGTGCCTCTCAGTCAGTGAATTAATTTGCCGCTGCGTGTTCATTTGTAGTTCGATCAGTTCACGATCCGTTGCTTCTCTCAAGGCAACTAAGTCGCTCTCAGCTTCATCTTTAACTGCCTTCGTTCGCGAACTTTGAACATGGTTCATCCAAGCAATTGCCGCTGAAATCATGGCGACCAACAGCGAAATAAGTGCCAGCGCCATTGTTGCAAGGTTTCGACTGGTTTCATTTGTGAAATCTCTAGACGCGAGTAGTGTTTCAGATTTAGTTGATTTGTGCAGTTGATTTAAATGAGGTTGCAATTGCATTCGAATGTCTTGCATGTTGAGAACCTGCAACGACTGCTTTACCTGCTCTAACTCTTGAGCACTCAACTCACGTAACTCTGCGTCAGAAGCCTCTGAAATTTTCTAATACGCGTCATCAATTTGTACTTTAAGACCAGTTAATCCTCTGTAAAAATCGCCATGCTCACGATCATTTGGATGTGCGAGCGATGATGACATCACAAGAAACAAACATATCCATCTTTTCATAAACTATTTCCTTGTTACAAGTAACCACAATGCCAATTCAATATGGGTAGAACATACGTTCACAATATCGAAATCGTCACAGCAATGACTAAAAGTTTTTTAGTCAGGGCGCAGAAGAGAGCTCATAAACAGACCAGTAGGATCGTATTGTTGTTTTAATAATTTCAAACGAGCTGTGTGTTGGCCGTAGTAAAGAGCAAGTGGCGACCCATTCCCCATGTCATAATTTTGGTAAGAATGACCATTAAAAAACGGTAATAGCAAATCGAAAGATTTATTCACCCAATCGATAACTTCAGTATCGTCACATTCAGCTTGAGTGATCCCTGTGATACTACAGACGAAAGAAGCGTTGCGGTGAATAAATGCCGAATCGTCAGCGTTTACATCCTGAATAGCGCCACAAAGCGGGTCTAGCATAAATCCACCTGAATTTCCCGGACAAGCTCGGTAACACGATAAAAGTGTTTCAATGAATTCGTCTGATAGCTCGCCTTCAATTATGTCATTTCGCCAATACAAACTCAGATCACTATCGTAGTCATTGGATTGGCATTCAACGTATTGCGACCGCCTACTTAACAATTTGGCACCGTCTTGCCATTTGGCTACAGAATCCAAACCGTGCACCGAGTCCTCACTAAACCCCATTATCGAAATTCGAGCTTTATCTTCCATCGATCGCGAGAGATATGCATATAGAAAAACCGATCTGTTATCACTGAGCACTGTTTTGCTATATTGCCTAAGAATAGATCGTGCGTGACATAATGGCCACTCGAGTATTCGGCCATCAATATTTTGGGGGGCATCGTGTAATTTAAACGTGATATCGGTCACAACGCCAAATTGACCATGGCCACACCCTTTTAATGCCCAAAATAACTCCGCATGTTGGGATTCTGTCACTTGTCTTACTTTACCGTCAGCAGTTATCAATCCAAACGCGAGCACATTGTCGCAACTCAAACCAAGCTTTCTGGACAAAAAACCGATCCCCCCTCCCAATGTTGCGCCGACAACACCAACATCGGGACAGGTACCCAAAGGAACCACTTTATTGTGTTGCGCTAGAAAATGGTCCAATTCACTATTTTTGACGCCTGCGCCGACGTTTACTGAGCTCTTATCAACATTCAGTACAGTTGTTTTAAACATCGACATATCAATTACAATTGCATTGTTAAGGACCGACATGCCACTTACACCATGCCCTTGACCCTTAATTGTAATGGATAAGCGCAACTGCTTTGCACATTTGACAATGTGTATAATATCGGTTTTTGTCTTAGGTTGAATAATTACTAACGGAAAACGCGAAACACCTTGATTGAATACTTTCCTGTTTTCTTCATATTCTGCACTACCCGGTGACCAGAATGCGCCGCCAACAAGACTTGCCAGTTCTACCAGGCTTGTTTCAGTAGCACGCGTGTCAATTGAATCAGTTTTTGTCTGTTTTGCAGGTGAAACTTCAACAATACTCTCTAGTAAATTCCAACTACGACTTCCAAAAGTGTTTGGCGTGACATCGCTTAGCAATTGTCGCAGATATTGTGCAACTAATCGGGGAGGTAAAAGCTTGTTTGCCGAAAACATACTGCGCATTAACTCCGATGCAGGCAAAACTCGATTTGAGGCTTGCCTTATCGTTTCCTGCATCTTCGTGTCGACGTTTCCAGGAGCCACAGTTGTAAAAACAGCAATATCGTTATCGACTTCACGTTGAAAACACTGGCACAGCATATTTAATGATGCTTTGCTTACACAATAAGCTGAGGCGCCAGCAACGGGTTGTACAGGCAAATCACTGGTTAAAAACATCACGCGGCTATGACTAAATTTTTTTAAGCATATCTGCGTTAAAAGGCGAGGTACTTCGACATTTATCCATTGGGTTGCCTCCCACTCATCAGGGGCGACGTTGCTAATACCTCCAAATGGCATGACAACACCTGCGCAATGGATCAGGTAGCTAAAGTGAGTATGCTGATTGACAACGTTTTGAAGGCTTTTAATACAATCCCTATTAGTGAAATCGATACACTCGATTCTGACCCTATCCCCATAAGACCTTTTAAGCTGTTGTAAAGTTTCTGGATTTCTACAAAGTGCTACGATCTGGATAAAAGGGTAGGAGAGTAGAAGCTCTTTTGTAAGCGCAAGTCCTATACCAGAGCTAGCGCCTGATATTAGTGCTGTCTGTTGATACAACATCTTAAAAGCCTATTTCGTAGAAGAGTGAAAGCTCACTTATATGTTTGATAGCTTCAGCATAAGTAAAGTCCTTGAATGGATAAATAAAGTTAATGATTTGATTACAGAAATGTAATCAAACCGTAATCGATTCGTTGTGATGCTTTGATCTGAATCAACTACAGTTGAAATGAAATCACTACGATTAAATACATAAACATTTTATTAAGGTGCCTACGACGAACAAGGACAACTAGATATCACAGCCAATGGGTTTGATATCAACTTTATTAGTACTCACGCCATCATCAGAGGCGAGTATATTAAAACTGAAACGGACTCATTTGTTGAGCGAGATCATGAGCAAACTATTGACTCATTTTCACGCAATGGATGGTTTTTACAAGGTACTTTCTTCGTTGGGCATGCTTTTCAATCCCTAGGTAGTACTGAATTGGTCCTTGAATATGCTGAAACCAATAAAATTGAAGAAGCGGAGCGCTGGATGGTAGGTGTCAACTATTGGTTGGACCCTCGTTCAGTTATTAAGGTGGGCTATGAAGATACAGACGTAGTTGAAGGCCCTGATGATACACGGTTTGCTGTGCAATTCAGCTATGGATTCTAGGGGATATCATGAACAAGAAATTAATTATATGTGCACTAATCACATTTATTTCGTTACCGAACTTGGCAGACGATGAAACCACACTTTCTGGCGCAGAGTTAATTAATAACAACTGTGCGCGTTGTCATAACAGTAGGCCTGTGCGTGAGTTTTCTATCAGTGAGTGGAGAGTGATCATGCCACACATGCGCGAAAAAGCGCATTTAACCGGCAGCGAAGTATAAGCCATTCTTGAATTCATGGAAATAGCTTCTAGTCCTGCTCAACCGGTAGAGGTGACTCTGGCTAAATCATTAACAGTCAATCCACGTGACGTACTCACTCGATATGGTTGTCAGGGGTGTCATCAAGTGCAAGGCGCAGGCGGAACACTCGGTCCATCGCTGGATAATGTTATTAGCGAAAACGGCAGGGCATTCTTTTTGCGCAAAGTTAAGGAGCCTCAATTTAATAACTCGTCGTCCGCAATGCCGCAAATGCCGATTACAGATGATGAGCTTGAAGCTTTAGCTGAGTTTTTATCGTCCATATAGCCTATTGACCTGAGTCTAAGACATTAGATTAAGGTGACAAGACGTAAACTTTAAACCTAAAACGCTCAACTGAGCATAATCAAAGGAAACAATCTTATGAAAAAGCTTACTTCACTATTACTGGCCAGTGCTTTAGTCGTTGCGCCAATAGCGACTTCTTTTGCATATCAACAGACTGACAAATCTGATATGCCGATGATGGATGGTCAGATGATGCAAAAGATGCAGACGCATATGGAAGAAATGCGCGCAGTATTGGATGCCGTTAAGAGTGAATCGGATCCGGAGAAGCGCGAAGCCATGTTGCATGAGCATGCCCAAAAGATGCAAGACATGATGGGCATGATGGAAGGAAGCGACTCGATGGGGATGAAAGCGGGAAAAGGAATGAAACACAAACACACTGATATGTCCACCGAAGACAAAATGAAAATGATGGAACAGCGTATGTCGATGATGGAAGACATGATGAGCCAAATGATGGGGCACACCGCTGAAAAGTCTAAACCAATACATAAACACAAATAGAGCTAATCACCACGTTACGAGGCAGGAGGTGACCTGCTGTCTCGCTTATTTCAATAATCACAGGAATTTTACATGAATAAATTAATTAAGTTTTTTTCAATTGTAGTCTTGTCAGTTGGACTCCTCGGAGGATGCGCAAGCCAGGTTTATCACGACTACATCATGAGTGGGCAAGTTGTTACAGTCGATGATAAGCAAGCAGTGGTATGTGTATCTGATACGGATGGTTTGAAGGAACATCAAGTTTTTAATGTCTATAGAACTGTCTACGACCCTACAGCAATCTCAGAAGGTGAAAACAGCTATTCACGAGAGTTCGTTGGGAAAATTCGTCTTGGAAAAACTAAGGATAAGCACTTCGCGGAAGCTATTGTGCTGGATGGCGAAATTACGCGTTATGACATGGTCGAGTTTGACCGTGGTTTTTGATTAATATTTTAATTAGGAGTATGCCGTTGTGAATAATAGAGTTTATCACCAACCCTACCGTATAGCGGTTATTGTGACGCTGGTATTAGTGAGTGTCTTATTCACAACCGCGTGCTCAGCAGTACCACAAAGTACTGAGCCAGACAAAAAAAACAATTCATCAGAAACTAAAGAAACTCAGCCTGAGTTAAACGTTGATGACTTCGCTAAAATCCAAACCGCTTTGCGCTCGTTAGACAATTCATTAGCGACCCAGCCAAAAAGCAATGAGAGTGTAAATCCGAGTGATACCAGTGTTTCACTCAATACATCATCAATGCCACTTTCAGCAACAAACACAATGAAAATGGGAAAGAGTAAGAATAAAGGCATGATGCCAATGCGCGGGAAATCGTGCATGGGAATGATGTGCAAAATGATGATGAAAAACAGCTCAATGATGGGTACACCACCTGAACAAAATAAAACACAGATATCTGGTTCTCCATTAAATGAAAGCTTACCCGGTGTCAGTGGAGCGCTGCATTTATACCACGTTGGAGAGCAAGCTTTTTTCTTAAACCACAAAGAGACACTCGAATTGACCGATGGTCAGTACCAAACGCTTCTCACGATCCGAACTGAATGGGAGTCTACTCAACAAAGCTTTACGCTGCAGCGAAGTGCGTTAGAAGCATCGTTGTGGGAATTGACCGCTCAGGGGCTACCTCAATACGACAATATCAAAGACACCATTGCTGAAATAGAAGCCACAAACAGCGCCTTGCGGTTGCAGTTTATTACATCGGTAGGGAAAGCGGTATCAGTATTAACGCCCTCTCAGATCGCTAAGATAAATAGCCTGTGGATGGCCGAACAAACAGGTGAGTTATGAGCATGTGGTGGCCACACACATCATTTTTTCTGCGTTACGCCGTCATTTTGAACGTTATGCTGTTATTCGCAACGACGAGCAGTTACGCACAGCAACAGCCAGAGGATAGTGAGCATGCGAGCCACCATCCTGAAGCTACCAATGATCCCACTGTCAACGCTAATACGGATGTTTTGCCGACTGCTACACAAGGTAAAGGACCGCTGGGCAATGCTGACGCCATGATGGGACCCGGTATGGCAAAAGGCATGGATAAAATGATGGAGAAAATGGGTGCACCCAAACCTAAAGATCTCTATCCCACGCTAATGCGCATGCATTCAGCTACACCCGAACAAAGAGAGACTGTTCTGATTAAAGCAACCGCAAGAATGCAACAAGGAAGTGAGCAACTTGCTACAGGTTTTGATTGGCTTGCCCGCGCAGCTGCCACTGATGACTATTCCCAAATGCAAATGGCTGTTGAAACAGTTAAAGAGGGTATAGCCCATTTTGACAGTGGTCTTGCTGCGAAACGTGCCATACAAGACGGGCAAGAACCACGAAGAGTGGCATTAACCTGGTTCAAGTCACAAATGAATTTGCTTCCCAGTGCGCCGGAAAAAGGTACTTCAACCCTATTTGGTATGACACCGTTTCACAGCGCAGTGATGCTCGTTTTACTCATATTTACAATTGTTATGGTGTATGTGTATGGATTTAAGATGCGCAGAGCTGCCGCGCTGCTCGAAGAGCTTAAGTCTACAGACACCGCAAGCACATCTGCGCCAACGACAAAAGTTTCCTCTGTTGTCGAATCTAATCCGGCTGCCCAGCAGCATGCTTCGGCACCAGCGCAAAGTAGCGAGCCAGCATTGTCATCCACTGCCTCATCGCGCAAGGGCACGTTTAGTGGCGATATGGTAGTAACCGCGATTTTTAATGAAACCCATGATGTTAAAACGTTACGTCTAGCCAGCCCAGATGGACAAACCATTCCATTTGATTTCGAACCAGGTCAATTTGTCACGTTCACACTGAACATCGATGGTTTTGAAAAGCCAGTTAAGCGCTCATACACCATTGCATCATCGCCCACTGAACAGTATTACTTTGAAGTTACGATAAAGCGAGAGGAGTTCGGTGTGGTTTCTCGTTATATGCATGACGCGGTTGAGGTAGGAAATACGCTTTCAATTAAAGCCCCCGGCGGTAAATTTTATTTCAATGGTCATGGTTCAAACAGCGTGGTGTTGATTTCTGGGGGAGTGGGGATCACACCGATGATGAGCGCTGTCCGCTACTTGACGACGACGTGCTGGGACGGTGATATTTATTTTCTGTTTTGTACGCGAACGTCCAACGACTTTATTTTTGAACAGGAATTAAAATATCTGCAAGCACGTCATCCTCGGTTAAAAGTACTGGTCAGTATGACTCAAGCAGAGGGTACATCCTGGATGGGGCCCCAAGGCCGCTTTTCATCCGCAATGATAAACGAATTTGTGCCAGATATTGCCTCAAAAACTGCGCATATTTGTGGGCCTCCTGCAATGATGGATGCTACGAAAAAAATGCTAGCCGAATTGGGTATGCCTAACACGCATATTAAAACCGAAGCGTTTGGGGCTGCTAAACCAGAGCCCGCTCCCGTTAAACCTCAATTAGCCACTAACACCAACGCAGGCGACAACAGACAAGTACGGTTTAGTCTTTCAGACGTCGAAGCCCACGCGGGTCCGGATGAGACCGTATTAGACGTCGCTGATGGACTCGATGTAGATATAGAGAATTCATGCAGAGCGGGTTCGTGCGGGAGTTGTAAGGTGAAACTGCTACGTGGTGACGTCGATATGGAGGTTGATGATGGGCTGGAGCCTGAAGATAAGCTCAGTGGGTATATTCTGGCGTGCCAAGCTATCCCTAAATCTGATGTGGAGGTTGAGGCTTAATGAATTCTCAAGAGCGCACAATTGTAAGCAGCTTGGTTGTCCTAATGATCCTGCTATGGCTCGGTTTTTTATGGCATAGAGACCCAGCATTCCCAGGCAGTTTTATTGGATTTGGCGTGGGTTTAAGCGCTTCGGTATTAATGCTTATCCCATTGGTATACATGACCATTAAGCGTAACAAATCACTTAAGAAAGTCGTGACGAAGCACATCGCTATGCCAACGCTCCTGCGTATACATATCTATGCTGGTGTGCTGGGGCCTATTCTAGCGCTGATCCATAGTGCCCATCGTTTTGATAGTGCTACCGGAGTTTCGCTTGTTATCTTTATGATGGTCGTTGTGATCAGTGGGTTTGTGGGTCGATATGTACTCGGTCTTATTTCATCGAATGTGAAAGAGAAAAAGCGCCAAGTAAATGAACTCCACGTTGCGCTTTCTAACGCAAAACAGGCGTTGAAAGACGCAGTCTGTGATGACAGATATTCGACGTTTGCCCAAACATCCGCACGACATATTCCTTACATCACGTTAAATGTGCCTACTTCAGCACAAAGTAAATTGTTCAAACAAGAAAGCCAGGTTCTTTCTATCATTGATACAATTTCCGATGTTGAGTACAGCATTCTCATTCATGACACCGCGAAGGTGTGGTTTGCTCGTTGGTTAAAATTTCACATCGTGATTTCAATGACACTTTATGTAGTCCTGTTTTTTCACATTTTCAGTGAAGTTTACTTTGGACTGCGCTGGTTATGATGAAATGGATAATAATCGTTCTTGGCTTAGTTGCTGCTGGCTTTGGCGTCAGTCATTTCATTCATATGCCTGAAGATAGCGCACAAATTCCATGGGAAAAAATGGTTGAACCCGGTTCACTCAATAAAGCACATGCCTTTCTCGCGGATGACTGTTTGAGTTGTCACACACCGGTGAAGGGCGTTGAGCGTGACAAATGTGTGGCGTGTCATGCAAATGATACGCATATCGTTGCGCGTCAACCCACTGCATTTCATACCGACATCAAAGAATGTGCAAGTTGCCATGTAGAGCACAAAGGTGAATCGGCCAACATTTCGCTCATGAGCCATATAGCGTTAGTCGACATTGGTTTCAATATGCTCCCCAACCCAAATGTCCCGTTTGACGAGGGCGCTGCCACCATGGCGTTTTTGGAGAACATACTAGCGAATAAACAAACTCCTGAGCCCTTGTTTGTGCACCCTGAGGTCAGTAATAAAGAAGCCTTATTAAATTGTACGCAATGTCACAGCAACGATGATCGCCATTTAGGTCTATTTGGAGAGGATTGCGTGCAGTGTCACAGCACAGACAAATGGTCATTGCCAAAGTTTATTCACCCGTCGAGTCAATCACGTGATTGCAATCAATGTCATGAAGCGCCGCCCAGTCACTATATGCAGCATTTTAAAATGATTTCCGCCAAAGTGGCAGGCGAGCCTAAAGCTAAAGTTGAGGAATGCTATGCCTGCCATCAATCTACGTCCTGGAACGATATTAAGCGTGCCGGGTGGTATAAACACCATTAAGGGGTACAAACTGTGATCACAAATTCCATTGCGCTCGCAACCTCGGTGCTGATCGCAATAGTATTGTGTCTGCCTCGCTTACGACAATCTTTCCAATGGCGAGCAACAGTCACACCGTTGGCTTCCATTATTGGTAGTGGCTTTTTGATCATTGCACCACTGCTGCATTCGGTAATGGGGAAATGGGCACTGCTTGGAATAGTGTTGTTGTCCATTCTGGCATATGCGCTGGGGTCGGTTATTCGCTTCAATATACGCCACGCAGAACCTGAGCTAGCTAGCAATCAACAAAGCAGTATTATGACGCTTGAAAAAGCAAGTCAATGGGCGCTTGGTGCGGCATATGCCATTTCCGTGGCGTTTTATATTAGTTTGTTTGCAGCGTTTGTTTTTGATCGTTTATCTATCTCTGATACGACGTACATCAAACTGTTTACCAGTGGGTTGCTTGTCATCATTATGGTGGTCGCTTGGCTTCGAGGTGCTAGGGGGCTAGAGACCATTGAGCTATTCGCCGTGACAATAAAGTTGGCTATTATAGTAGGTGTGCTCGCAGCGCTGGCAACCTACGACATACAAGTACAAAGTGCTTGGTTTCAACATGAAGCGATACAGGCATTGAGCCATTTTGAAACTGTTAGCATGCTCGCAGGGATGCTCATGGTAACGCAAGGGTTCGAGACAACCCGTTTTATGGGGAATAACTATACGCCAGAACAGCGCATTAAAGCGAGTCGTTATGCTCAGTGGATCGCTATTTTTCTCTATGTTGTTTTTATCGGTCTAACGTGTCCTATTTTCCTGGATTTTCCGATCACGGAATTAAACGAAACAACGATTAGCTACACCCTAGGGCAAGCAATATGGGTATTGCCGATTTTATTACTGGTTGCCGCCACGGCAAGTCAGTTAAGTGCAGCATTAGCCGATACTATCGGTGGCGGAGGCCTCTTAAAAGAGCTTTTCCATTTACCTATCTCCCCCCAATTTTACTACGTTTTAGTTATCGCCATCGCAGGTATATTAGTTTGGTCATCTAACGTATTTGAAATTATTAATCTCGCTTCAAAAGGGTTTGCACTTTATTACCTGATCCAAACAATAATCGTGATCAAACTCGTGATGCGTCAAAGCACAGGTCAACGCATTAGGTCAACAAAATTACTTGGTCTATCGGTGATCGTTCTCTGTTTATTCTTTGTGATTGGCTGGTCAATTCCAGCACCTCATAGCTAATAAGGAAAATACCGATGCTATCACTAGAAACTACACCAACAATTGACCAAATTAAAAATGCGGCTAAGCGCTACGCTATCATTGGTGTTGGAAATCTACTGCAGCGAGATGATGGCGTTGGTGTGCACGCGGTTCGTGCTCTGCAACCCCTGCTAAAGTCTTATTCAAATGTATCTTGCATTGACGCTGGGACACTGAGCTATGAACTTTTGGAGTGGGTCGCGAGTTCCGATCATACGATAGTCATCGACGCGGCCTACATGCGCTGTTCGCCTGGTACGGTGAGAGTGTTTGAGGACGAGGCAATTGCGGATCAGTTTAAGCAAGCGACGACCCATTCCGTTCACCAGATCACGGTGCGTGTGTCCTGCTTGCTCGCGAGGACTATGGTTTGCAAGGTCAGCTAAAGTCTGATTGTGGAAGCGTTGTTCCTCTTATTGATCCAATCAAGCATTTGGAAGGTGTTCGTTTTGTGCGTGACCCAACTCGTGGAGGGTTGTCAGTATTACTCCATGACGTTGCTAATGAAACAGGCTTCGATATCGAGTTAATTGAAAATAATATTCCGGTGCGACCTGAAGTGGCAAGCGTGTGTGAAATATTAGGCTTTGATCCGTTTGTTTTAGCGTGTGAGGGACGCATTGTTGCTGTTGTTGCCCCTGACATAAGCGGTAAGGTGCTAGAACACTGGCGGAGCATTCGAAACGGGGAGCAGGCCGAACACATTGGTGTAATAGTAAAAAACACCGAATCAAAAGGGCGCGTGACCATTGTTACGCCAATGGGAGGAAGACGTTTCATGAATGAACTCGAAGATGAGCCGCTTCCAAGGATCTGCTGAAAGAATAGGTGTTGACCTGTGAGCAACACATAGGTTTACCCTAGTAACGTGAGAGTAGAACATAGGATTAAAGGCGTGCTTAACCGCATATCTATGTTGATAAAAGAGGAGCGTTAAAATGCGCGTTAAACAAATTGCAGATGCACTAGAGATTAGCGCGGACAGCGTACGGTATTACACGCGCATTGGGTTTTTGGTGCCAAGTAAATCGCACAATGGTTACAAGTATTACAGGCCCGCTGATGTGACACGACTACGGTTTATTTTAAGCGCGCGTTCATTAGGTTTCTCTATCAATGATATTAAGGAAATTCTGTTCACGTCATCACAAACCAACGCGCCATGCCCGACGGTTCGGCGCCTTATTGAACAAAGGTTGAAAGAAACTGAACAGCGGTATCAGGACATGCATGAGCTAAGACTGCGCATGCGAAAAGCAATCTCAGAATGGGAAAATACACCGGATCAGCATCCAACGGCCGATACGATTTGCCATTTGATTGAAGGTTTCACAACACTTAAATCATAACATTATTTAGAGAGGGAGTGGCTCATGAATTCAAAAACGGACGATGCGAAAATTCATTCGTGTTGTGGCGGTGACAAAAAAGTATCAACCGCTAGTAAGGCGGTCGAGAGTGAAACAAATACTGAGCAAGTCTCTGCGTCTTCGGGTGAGCTACAACTCAATATCCAAGGTGCAAGTTGCGCCAGTTGTGTGTCTAAAATTGAAGCGGCCTTAAAACAGGTCTCGGGTGTCACCAATGCTGAGATGAATTTTGCTGAACGCTCGGTGTTGGTGATGGGCAGTTCATCCTCCCACGCATTGATTAAGGCGGTAGAGCAAGCTGGGTATAACGCAACATTAGCGAATACGGATTCAGATGAGGCTGCCATTGAAGAAAAGGAACAGGCGGACTGGGCATATTATAAAAAACTAATGCGAGACATGGTCATTGCATTATCTCTTGGTGTGCCACTGATGCTTTATGGCTTGGTGACGGGGGAAATGAGCGTCAACACGACCACTGAGCGGATCGTGTGGTTGATTGTAGGGATCATGACATTGGGTGTTATGGTGTTTTCTGGTCGGCATTTTTATGTAGGTGCTTGGAACTCCTTTAAAAATCACGCCGCGAACATGGATACTTTGATTGCATTGGGGACAGGAACAGCCTGGTTGTACTCTATGGTCGTTGTGTTTTTCCCCGGATATGTGCCTGAAATGGCGCGGCATGTCTATTTTGAAGCAACAGCCATGATAATTGGTCTCATTAATTTAGGCTTAGCGCTTGAGATAAAAGCACGCGGTAAAACGTCCGAGGCAATTAAACGACTGATTGGTTTACAAGCCAAAACAGCTCGCGTCATTCGTGATGGGCATGATATAGATATTCCGATTGAAGATGTTCTGCTAAATGATCTTATCCGGGTTCGCCCTGGGGAGCGCATCTCTGTTGATGGCTTAGTTGTCGAGGGCCAGACAAGTATTGATGAATCAATGCTAACGGGTGAACCCATGCCCATAGAAAAACGAAAAGACGATGAGGTCGTTGCCGGCACGATAAACAAATCAGGCTCTATCGTCTTTCGAGCAGAGCGCGTGGGAAAAGATACCGCGCTTGCTCAAATTATTAACATGGTAAAACGCGCACAAAATTCTAAACCGCCTATTGGTCGATTAGCTGATATGATTTCCGCCTATTTTGTACCGGTCGTCATGATCATTGCCGTGATCAGTGCGCTGGCCTGGTTGAATTATGGTCCATCTCCTGAAGTAGCTTTTGCAATCGTTTCTGCGACCACAGTACTGATTATTGCCTGCCCTTGCGCCTTGGGTTTGGCCACACCGATGTCGGTGATGGTCGGTGTGGGAAAGGCGGCTGAAGCGGGGGTTCTTATCCGAAACGGCGAAGCGCTGCAATCTGCATCAAAAATAACCACTATGGTTCTAGATAAAACAGGCACTATTACTGAGGGGGCCCCTAAAGTAACAGATGTCGTTATAGCTTCAGATCATAGTCACAACGATGTGCTTTCTTTGGCGGCTAGCCTTGAGTCTGGTTCTGAGCATCCACTTGCCATGGCGATCGTTGAATCTGCAAAGGAGCAAGGTGTGCCGATCCATTCCGTTACTGATTTTCAGTCCATTGCGGGGAAGGGGGTTGAAGCCATGCTAAATTCTCAACGCCTGCTATTTGGAAATGAAAAATTGATGATAGACCAAGGGATCGAGCTTCATCATTACATCGACAAAGCGCAGAGGTTAGCAGCGGATGCAAAGACCCCTATGTATTTTGCTATTGATTCTACATTAGTTGCCGTAATTGCCGTCGCTGACCCAATAAAATCTGACTCAATAGATGCGATAAAGCGGCTACAGCATAACGGGATACGAGTTGTGATGTTAACCGGGGATAATCGACTGACCGCAAAAGCCGTCGCCCGAAAAGCGGGGATTGCAGATTACGTTGCCGAAGTGATGCCGGAAGATAAGGCAAACAAAATACTTGAGCTTCAACGTGAAGGCGAAATTGTGGGTATGACCGGTGATGGCATAAATGACGCACCGGCCCTTGCTCATGCCAACGTCGGCTTTGCGATTGGGACTGGGACTGATGTAGCGATCGAAAGTGCGGATATAACGTTGATGCGCGGCTCCCTACATGGGTTAGCGGATGCAATTGCCGTGAGCAAAGCAACACTGCGTAACATCAAGCAAAACCTCTTTGGCGCATTTATTTATAATGTCGCCGGAATACCATTTGCGGCAGGCCTCTTTTATCCATTCTTAGGGATACTGCTTAACCCAGTCATTGCTGGTGCAGCGATGGCATTCTCATCACTAACGGTGGTGACCAATGCTAACCGATTACGTCTATTTAAAGCGAAAGAGCACTAGGAGTACACAATGATGATATGGATTAATTTAGCAGGGCTTATCCTGATTGGGCTTATTGTTTGGTGGTTTTGGCTTTACAAAGCACAATCAACCCAGATAAAAGACGGCAGTATCAAAGTCCTTGTAAAAGACGGCGTGTATCAGCCTGCCAATATCACGGTGCCGGCGCATCAGTCCGTTAAGCTTATGTTCGTCAGAGAAGATGCAACGCCCTGTGCAGAAACGTTATTGATCCCGGAGTTGGATATCAATGAAACATTAGCGCTTAACAAGCGAGTGACGGTCACTATTCCTGCTTCCAGTGCCGGCGTTTACCCATTTCATTGTCAGATGCAAATGTATCGTGGCACGTTGGTGATCAAGTGATTAAACGCTTTTTATTAACGTAAAAGATACCAAAGCGAGGTGTATTATGAGTAAACAAAAAGTCCCCTTTTGGCGCACCCCCAGTGGTTGGTCTGCCATAGGCCTTATTACCGCCGCGAGCTACTTCTTGCTGGTTGAGCATGGTGAGCATGTGTTTCCGTATTTACCTTACTTGATCTTGTTGTTGTGCCTTGTCATGCACATTTTTATGCACGGCAGTCATGGCAAAGGACATGAAACACATGAGCACACCGAAAAAACATTTAAAGAACAAACCGAGGACAATGAGCAATATCGAAAAGGCTATATCGAAGGGTTAGAGCAGGCCCGTAAAGGAAAACATAAAACGGAGAATAATAATGCACGGTGATTCTGATTATGGGCTCTGGGCACTAGTCATTATAAACTCAGCCATTTTTATCTTTTTTGCGTTTAGTTTTATCAAGCCGAAGTCGAAAACAGATTGGCGAAGCCTAGGTGTATTTTCCGCTTTTATCGTGGCCTTATTTACCGAAATGTATGGTTTCCCCCTGACAATATATTTTTTGTCAGGGTGGTTAGCGGAAAGTTATCCAGGGGTAGACTTTTTAGCGCATGAAAATGGTCACTTGTGGCATACTTTGCTAGGGCTATCCGGCGATGCTCACTGGGATATTTTACACATCTTAAGTAATGTCATCATCATTTTAGGTTTCTTTTTACTATCCGCTTCTTGGAGTGTCCTACACCACGCGCAAAAATCGCATAGTTTAGCCACTACTGGATGGTACGCTCGCTGCCGGCATCCTCAATATGTTGCATTTATACTGATCATGTTTGGCTTTTTGTTGCAATGGCCAACACTGCCAACCTTACTTATGTTTCCAATTCTTATTGTCGTTTATGCTCGACTCGCCACGCGAGAAGAGCAGCAAGCTGAATCCGAGTTTGGTGATAGCTACAGACACTATAAACAAACGACGCCAGGTTGGTTTCCCCGTATGGGTATTTCAAACGTTTCAAGCACTAATTAAGGATTACAAAATGAACAAAGTACTACTGTCATTACTGTTTGTTGGAGGGGTGTTACCCGCGACATTTGCTGCTGCTCAAACGTCGATGAGTGCGGATGATATGCTTCGAAGTAATGAGCTTGTCATGGATGCACTAATGCAACGCATACAACGGATCAACGACGTCTCTGATAGGCAAACTCTCATCGTTGAGCATATGAAAATGATGGAAATTTATTTAACGAATATTGAGAAGAGACTCCAAAGTGAAACAGACCTGCAACACAAAGCACATCTGGAAGAAACGTACACAAATGGCCTTCAACGAAGTCTCGTTCTTATCGACAGCGGTTTAGCAGGGGGCGACTTTGTAGTCATGGGAAATTCGGTAGACGAACTTTTGTTTTATCTTGAACAAAGAATGTCAATTTTACAATCGTTAATGAAGCAGCAGCTCGGTGCCAATAGTGTTTTAAATAATTAAAGAAATGACGAACATAAACAAGTTAACAATCGATTTATAGGAGGAAAAGATGAGCGATCTAGATCACAGAGTCGGTGTATCAGAGGCGAATTTAGTCGTACGGCATTTAAAGTTGGTTGGTATTACCGAAGATAACATAGAAGCAATTATTGCTGGCATTGATGGGACCTTTGGAATCGATGCAGTTTCATTTGAGGACGCCAAAAGTACCCTGCATATAGGCTACGATGCAACCCACTGCAATTTAGATGGCATTGAGACAATCATTCGTGACAACGGGGCAGACATTTCGGACGACTTTTGGACAAAAATGAAAGAAGGCTATTACCAATTCGTTGACGAAAACATTCGTGAAAATGCAAAACACAAACCCTGGAGTTGCCACCGTGTTCCTCCTGGGCAAACCCATAAAAAGTAATTGGTTCAATAGCAACGATCAGACTTACGTTACGCCTGATCGTACAGCCATAACAAACAAAAACAGGACAACACAGTGGTACATAGTAAAAACGAAGCGGACAGAATTAAGTTACTTAACTTGGGAATAATTGAAAGAAACCCAGCTGAGCATGAAATCCATCAAGCGGTACAAGAATTCACAGGTTCCGTTATGCCTAACGCAAAATATTCACTGGAAAAAGCATTAAAAGCGTTTTCTTCAAGCAAAGACGAATAGAAGCGTGGCAAGTTTTAGCCGCTGGAAGGGGCAATTTTTCTATTACCGGCACATGGGTAAATAAAGTGTTAGTGAGTACTTCAATAGGGGCTTTGGTAGCTGTTTTAATAATAGGATTGGCGAAGTTAAATAAATTCGATAAAGACCGAAGTTTTTATCCAACGCTCACTGTTGTGATCGCGAGTTACTATCCATTGTTTGGAGTGTTAGAAAGTCGATTTATATGGCATGAGTTGTGTGATTCATAGACATCATTTCACTTTTCTCAATTGCAGGTCGCGTTGATAATTTGATAGCTGAATGCGCTCGTCCTCAGTTATATAATCCTCGTGAACCTCTTCTCAAAGTGGGGCTTGTTCAAGTCTTTCACAGACAATATCCATTGGCGTTTTTCCCTTTAACTAACCATGTGCCCGTTGCCAGTTGTAGTAATGCTGCCATTCGGGCAATGTTTCGTTTTTTAGTTCGTCTAGATTCAAGTTTACTGTTGAATAAAACTCTTCTTTGTCGGTTCTTTGCGACCTTTCAACCTTACCATTCAGGTGAGGAGAACCAGGCTTGTTAGGACGAAATTTGATGCCATAATCCATCAGCTTTCGCTGAACTTTCTCTGCGAAGAATTCTGTACCACGGTCGGTTTGTATTCGCTGTATTGGAAATGGCATTTCCTCGATTACCTTATCGATAAAAATAAGGGTGTTTGCTGCCGACCTCCGGTTAAACACATCCAGTACGCGATATCTAGAGCAGTCATCAATAGCAGTATATTGGTAAATTCCAGGAGCGATTTTGCATGTATCCATCTGCACTCGATCACCTGGAATAGGTCTTTGGTAACGGATGAAGTCTTTTTTCTTCCGTTGAAATACTATTGGTTTAACGTCATGTCTGGTCAGCACCTTATGTATGGAAGCAAGCGATAATTGAACACTATGCTCGCGAAGAAGTTCATTTTGGATTCTCCGCGCACCAAGCTTCCTGTCTTTTCTCAGGCTTAGAATCCATTCCTCTATCTGATGGTTTATTTTAGTATTTGGCGAGGTATGAGGGCGTTTAGAAACGTCCTGAAGACCGTCTAGACCATTTTCTTTGTATCGTTTTAACCATTTACGAAGAGTGGGTCTGGATATACCACACCTGCGGCAAACCAGACCTGCATTTTTAGTTTCTTCGTAAAGCTCAATCCACTTGAGTCGCTGTCTAATTTCTTTGTTCTTAGAGTCGTATTATGTTGAAACGATCTCTATGAATCACACACATAAACGTCCTTGTTGTCTTAAATATTCTGACTACTGTTTTCGAAGACCGTAATTAAAGATTCATCCAAATAGGGACCGATCTCGCTAAAATCGTAAATGCTATTTATGTTCTTATTGCTAATGATCCTTTTGCATTTTAATTTAGTTAAAAATGAATCACTACTAGCAACGGTGAGAATATCTTGTTCAAGATCTCCAGCTAGTTTTTCAACCAATTTAGATTCTAACCTTCGCGAAATACTCTCAAAAGAAGGCAAATTTTCTTCGTTAGTGTTATCGACCCAATCTTTGGTCCTCGTTAGATGATTCTCTATTACCTCGAAAGTTTTTTCAATTTTTATGTTTTTCTGCAATCGGTAAGCAAGTATTGGGTCATGTTTTGAAAGCTCTAAAATAGCGCTGTCAAACTGAGAGGAGAAATCTACTCGCAGTTCTTCCTTCATATCAATGATTAACGAATTAAATGCTTTCTCAAGGGCAATTCGTAGCTCTGCTTCGAATGCTGATTTATCTTTAGGCGAGAATGCTTGGTCATTCAATTTCTCTAAATACAGCTTCAAGTAACCGTCAATCGCGCGATCTGTATTAATTACTGAATTGATAAATACATTGCGTAACTCAAGGAGTAAATAAATTATTGTTCGATTACTTTCTTTTTTTTCTCTCTGAATTTTCCATATATATGTTGCTAAGGCTACTAAAATAGTTGCACTAGCGGTAATAAAGGATCCCAAAATCTTAAGTTCTATCATGTAACTCTCGTGCGATAAACTCATCAACTAAAGATGCTAACAAATGCAAAATTAGTTTTTGTTTATGAAGTAGATTAATAAGTATCAGCAATTTTGTAATACTGTGAAGATAGCGTTTTGCGCAGACTCTCTAAATTCACGACCAATTCTTGGTGTGTATGAAGGGTGGGGGGCTGATATTACAGTTGTTTTAAAATCGCCTTTTTGCAGGCTACCTACTGAAAACTTGAACGTTACTTTACCTCTCACTTCGTGATGCTGTATGTCTGTTAAGTTTGAAGAGTGTAGTAGCCAATTCTTTGATGATGGGCTATTAGAGCTCTTGGGAACAAGAACAACCTTTGGCTTGAAGTACTCTATTATCTGATTGTTCAGCTCGTAAGAAAACTGAATAGCTCTCTCTAAAAGCGCTTTATCGTATTTAGCCAACTGAGAAGTGAAGCTTTTAAAATCCTTACTTCCCCACAGCACTATGTTAGCCATGAGCGTTTTGTGTTCGCCAAACCGCTTATTGAATATTTCTGAGTAGAATTGCCACTTGTTGTTTGGCTTGTTAATAGGATCCCACAACGGGGCATTCACACCATCGCTATTTCTGTACGCTTCGCTGAAGTTGTCGTTCATGGCTTGTTGCACAAACCCCTCGTAGTGAGAAGGGGAGGAAGGAGTCAAAATAGCGTCGAGAGATTCAGGAACATTAGGATTTGAGCCTAACCAAATCACATCGACTGATTCGGTATTGAGCTTACTTAATACTTTTTCTGTCTCGATTTCTCCAAAGATAGAGCCTCTAAACGGTATCGAATAAGAGCCTGTACCTCTCTTGAGCGCTTTATTTTCTTGGTTTTCTACAAAATCAGAAATACTATTGTTTATTACTCCAAATATATTCAACGTCATGTCCCTATGATTTGCTAGCGTATTCTTGAGTGAGCGACTTTTTAAATTTTAGGTATGCTTTTTATGAACTAAAGATGCGGTAATGCTTATCTTGCTTCCAAGTGCATTGACTCGGTATAAGGTTAAATTTATCACATATCAAAGTTTGAAGCTCCCTGCTTTTTATCACGTTTCTGTCTGCATAAATGTTAAAGAATGTTGAGTCTCCAGAGTAGATTACTCTACCCCTGCTGATTTCTTGATATTCAACAGCAATGAGCTCAGGAAAACACGGAAGGTATATTCTATGCTCTTCCCACTCTACTAAATGGCTAAAGTCACTGTCATAGAGTGAAAGGCTATCAGGCTCTGCACTATTCAAAGGCATTGCTTTAGCAAGTACAGTCGACTTGTAGACCCAAAAAATACCAATATGAGGCAGCTTAGTTTTCATCTTGTATATCTCCAACATGTTGACGTCACCCAACTGTCTTGACAGAGATTTACAACCCTTTAATTATTTTAAATTTGCTGCTGACGTGAGCGCTATTCGCTTGCATGACATATCGTAATCAAAAGCGGAAAGCTAACTTCTTATCTTTACTCGAATAGGTAACGTTAATGTGCATTAACATGAACTATTTAACATGAAAGTAACTCTGCTACGGTTCTAGATCAGAAAGAGAATTATCACAATTATTATAGTGCCCCTTCATAGATTTCAGTCATCTGTGGAGCCTCTTCAGATTTTTAGGAAACCTCCCCTAAAGAAGCTTGCTATGCCAGGAATGAGTGGTTGTTAACAAACAAAGTATACTTCAGAATTCATACTCGAAGCGGTATTACTCTGCTAGAAACCTGATATTATTGGTCGTCAGATTGCTTTAGATATTAGTATTTTTCTTAGTCTACCTAACTGCTGAAAACATCATGCTGCGCAATCTAAAGATAAAACACATAAGAGCAGTGATCCCCGTTGTGACGCGGGGATAGCAGATTAAAACATGAACTTGCCAAGGTCAAAAAATGACCGGTATTTTTACGCGAAGCGACAACGTTTTTAGCCAAAAAGTTACAGTAAGGTATCTAGCGATATCGAGTTTCCGATATGCCTTTCTACTAGTCTATTGTACCGTTTATTCGAAAATGGAGCCTTAGATGATTTGGTGAACTCAAAGAAGCGATGCGAACCAACTTCATGCTCATAAGCATAGCATCACGGTTATGGCATGAGCCAGATAATATTTACTTTGTTGTTCATTGATGCGCTCACTGTAAGGAGATCAGATAGCAATTGGAAAAGCTACCTCTTGGGTCAACGGTGATTTTATCTTTCAGTATTGGACTTGCTTTTACACTTGTTGTAGGGGGTATTACAGGTTTTGGTACGAGCGAGACGCAATAATTGTGACAGGCTTATTGAAAATGCATTTTGTATTCTCCTATTCCTTCGGTGTACTTATTTTACATTGCCGGATTATGTATGAGCAGGCTTCGCAGTAGATTTCTGTTTTTCTGACAAGATTTAGCAACTTAATTGAAATACATGGCTTTTTAATACAGAGTTCCTCTTGTGAATCAGAAAGCTGACCATTTAGGCATTGACTACAATCATATTTTAAGAGAACATAGATTGCCAATAGAGGAATCTTGTGTTGAAAACGAATTACCGCATTAGCAAAAATCTAAAAGTGGTCTTAGCCGCTTTTTTGTTGTGCGCACAATTTTTGTTGATTGTGACTGACGCGTTTTCTATTGAACAAGACCACTTGTTTAGCAATGAATTATGTACTGAAAATACATTAATCGAACTGTCCGATGCTTACGATTTAGATGCGGGAAGTGATTGTGACCATTGTTGTTCTTGTCATGGTCATTTTACACACATAGCTTTTTACTTTGATATTGAAAGCTCGTTTCTAAAAAAGTTTCCCAATTTAGTCTCAGTTTATAGTGAAGCTACACCTAATCGTTTCATTAACCAAATAGAGCGTCCTCCAAGAATTTAATCCCTGTCGTTTTTCGTTTTTTCAACTGACTAGGATTATATATCATGAAAATTTCACAGTTTCCTGTGCGCAAACTTACGCGCGCCGGGATATTGACTAGTGCATTGATGCTATCTCAAGCCAATGCATTGGCAGAACAAGTAACTTTAGATGATGCAGTTCAACTTACTCTCAACCGTCATCCAAGCTTGTTGAAATTCAGACCTCTTACTAGAGCTCTTGAGGGAGATCGCCAACAAGCTTTGCTTTCTCCAGCTTACACCGTAGGTGCTAATCTAGAAAATGTGATGGGCACAAGTTCTACTTCGGGAGTTCAAGCAGCAGAAGCAACCATCTCTCTATCTTCAGTGTATGAACTTGGTGGAAAGAAGAGTGCAAGAACACTGGTTGTGGATGCCAGAGCTGCCCTTTTAGATTCAGAGCAGTATTCAATGTCTCTCTCACTACTTGGTGGGCTCACTCAGCAGTATATTCGCGTTCTGGCACAACAGGAGCGTCTGCAAATAGCTGAGCGAAGTGTGAGCTTAGCTGAAGATGCTCTTACTGTGATCACTAATAGAATAAAAAGTGGTGCAACGAATGATGCTGAATTGTTCAGAGCTAAATCGGCTTTAAATCAAGCGAAATTAGAACTTGCGACAGCAAAGGTGAATAAAGAAATAGCCCTGCAATCTCTCACACTATTCTGGCAGGGCAATTATGAAGATATCACGCTTACTGGTTCTTTAAATTCACCCGCTAAAAATTATTCCTACGAAACACTTTTTAACCAATTCTTATCATCATCGAATGCGGATTTACTAATTAAGTCACTTGACCTGAAGGACGCTGAAATTCAGTTGGCTAAGTCTGATAATACCGCAGACCTATCTTGGTCTGTTGGTGTTAGAAGGAATCAGGGAGCTCAAGATACATCGTTAGTTTTTGGTGCCTCAATTCCACTATTTGCTGAGAAGAGGAATTCGGGTGCAGTCAAATCTGCAATTGCTAGTAAGGAGGCGGAGTTATTAGAGCGAGACACCAAGTATCTCGATGTAAAAGCGATTCTATTTAAAGCAACGAAAAGCATAAATTTTAGTTCACAGGCAGCATTGCACCTGGAAAAAGAAGTAATGCCAGATTTGAAAAGAGCATTGGAGCTGACCAAGGAGGGCTATCAAAAGGGAATTTACACTTATCAAGAATGGTTTGCTTCACGTGATGCACTTCTCCAATCTCAACGGAGTCTCATCAACTATCGCGAAGCCACCCTGCTCAATGAAGCACTTATCGAACAATGGACAGGGCAATCTCTGAAATCATTCACTTTCAATCTCCAGGATTAATTATGCTAAAGCAAATTTTATTTTTATTTCTTATCGGCACTGTGACATCTATCGCGACCGCAAGTGAAGATGTCACCAATTCAAATGACAACCAAAATATATTCCAGAAAGGTAACATCAAAATAGAAGTAAGTATCGATGAAAGCCCCGAGGGCTCTGTAATTATTGCCTCGACTTTTGAAGATGGGAAGCCATTTATCCCTGATTCCTTTTCTATAGAGCTACAGAAGTTAGGTTCAAGCTCAGAAAAATTTGAGTTTCAAACTTCAGAGGGGGTTTTGCGGTCAATAAAAGCTCTGTCTGAACCTCATTCTTTTAGGGCTACTATTTATCTGACTGACAAAAGACGAAAGTATTCCTGGGAGTGGGAAAACTTCGAGGGAAGAACACAGATCTCAAGAGCATTAACTGAAAAGTTTCAATTAGCAACCTCCGAAGTTCAGAGTGGGACCATTGAAAGACATATCGAATTGTTGGGTACTCTTGTAATTCCACCCAAGAACAAGGCTGAAGTTAATGCGCGGTTCTCGGGAGTTGTAGAAACTCTCGCTTCGGATGTTGGTGACAGCGTGAAGGCTGGCGATGTAATTGCAAAAATTCAATCAAATGACAGCTTACAAACCTACATCGTGAAAGCGCCAATTTCGGGTACGGTAGTAAGTCGAAATGTTAATGTTGGGCAGTTGGTTACCAGTGAAACGCTTTATAAAATAGTCGACGCTGAAACGCTTTGGGCAGAATTGAAAGTATTTCCATCCAAGCGGGATACAATAAAGCAGGGCTCTTATATCCACATAAAAAAAGGTTCCCGACAGCAAGATGCAAAGGTCAAATTTCTCATTCCGTCAGGTTCACTTGAACCTTATCAGATCGCAATTGTTGAAATCACTAATACCGAAGGAGAATTCTCCCCCGGCGATATGGTTACAGGTGTAGTTGATGCTCAGAAAGTCGATGTTTCGCTTCGCGTTGAGAATGAAGCTATCCAATCAATGGATGGTAACTCAGTTGTATTTTTAAACGATGGTAACACGTTTCAAGCTGTCCCTGTCGAGCTGGGTATAAAAGATGACAACTTCACTGAAGTAAAGCGTGGCTTAATCGCTGGTCAAATTTACGTATCAAAAAATAGCTTTCTGATAAAAGCGGATCTTGAAAAATCCGGTGCCTCTCACGCTCACTAATCCTGGAGACGATAAATGATTGATAATATTATTCGTCTTTCAGTAGAAAGACGCTTTTTGTTTCTTGTTCTTGCACTAATCTTAATTGGGATCGGCGTTTGGAGCTACCAGCGATTACCTATTGATGCTGTACCAGATATTACAAATGTACAGGTTCAGATTAACACCAAAGCTCCGGGGTACTCACCATTAGAAGCTGAACAACGAATAACATTTCCTGTCGAAACAGCACTATATGGCTTGCCTAACTTATCCTATACACGTTCTATATCGAGGTATGGTCTTTCACAGATTACAGTTATTTTCGAAGAAGGAACGGATATCTTTTTTGCCCGAAATTTAATCGACGAAAGACTTGCTAACCTTAAAAGTGTTTTACCTGATGGCCTTGAGCCAGAAATGGGGCCAATCGCAACAGGGCTTGGCGAAATTTTCGTATATACACTGGAAGGGAAAGATGGAGCAACGTTACCCGATGGCTCGCCGGTCACACCTATGGCTTTAAGAGAGGTACAAGATTGGATCATTCGACCACAGTTAGCCCAGGTTCCGGGAGTAGTAGAAGTAAACACTATTGGAGGTTATGACAAGCAATATCACGTCAATCCCGACCCTGTAAAAATGCTGGAGATGGGAGTCTCGCTTAAAGACATTTCTGAAGCACTATATTTAAACAATGATAATGCTGGAGCAGGCTATATTGAGAAAAATGGCGAGCAACTTCTTGTTCGCTCTCCAGGTCAATTGACAGGGATAAAGGATATCGAAAATGTCGTAGTAGGAAAAAAAGGATCTGTTCCTGTTCTAATAAAAGATATTGGAACTGTAGGCTTGGGTAAGCAGCTGAGGACCGGTGCCGCTACAAGAAATGGTAAAGAGACAGTGATGGGAACGGTCATGATGTTGCTGGGAGAAAACTCAAGGGAAGTTGCAGCTTTAACTGCCAGTAAATTAACTGAAATTCAAAGATCGTTACCAAGCTGGGTAGTTACTGAACCCGCCTATGATCGAACTACACTGGTCGACAAAGCGATAAACACTGTGCAGAAGAACCTGCTGGAAGGAGCATTACTCGTAATTGTCATATTATTTTTACTACTAGGCAATATTCGAGCGGCTCTTATTACGGCTGCGATCATACCTATTGCTATGATGATGACAATCACTGGAATGGTCCAGAGAGGTGTTTCGGCAAATCTGATGAGTTTGGGGGCTTTAGATTTTGGTCTGATTGTCGATGGCGCTGTCATCATTGTTGAAAACTGTATTAGGCGCTTATCTGAAGCGCAACAGCATCACGGCAGACTTCTTCAACTCAAGGAACGTCTAGAAGAAGTGAAAATAGCAACGATTGAAGTAATCAGGCCCAGCTTATTTGGAGTCGGGATCATAACCGCTGTTTATCTGCCTATTTTTACTTTAACAGGCGTAGAGGGAAAGATGTTTCATCCCATGGCAATAACTGTTGTTATCGCTCTTATTGCGGCAATGATTTTGTCACTGACGGTAGTGCCTGCAGCGATCGCAATTTTCATGGGGGGAAAAATCAGTGAAAAGGAGAGTTTTTTAATACGTTGGGTGAAACTGGCTTACGAACCAGCACTTAGGGCTATTCTTAAATTTAAAGCTGCTGCTCTTGGGGCTGCACTAGCGTTTGTTGTCTTCTGCGGATGGTTGGCAACAACACTTGGGTCTGAATTTATTCCTCAACTGGATGAAGGTGATGTCGCTTTACAGGCTTTACGCATAACGGGTACCGGTCTAAACCAATCAATTCAAATGCAAGAATTACTTGAAGGTGCGCTGTTAGAAATTCCAGAGGTAGCGGTAGTCTTTGCGAAAATAGGTACACCAGAAGTCGCTACAGACCCAATGCCTCCTAATGTAGCCGATAGTTTTGTAATACTTAAACCTCGCTCAGAATGGCCTGATCCAGCTAAATCTAAATCGGATCTAGTGGCTGAAATTGAATCAGTCGCCTCAAAGCTTCCCGGTAATAACTATGAATTTACCCAACCAATTCAAATGAGATTTAATGAATTGATTTCCGGCGTAAGGGCTGATGTTGCAGTCAAGGTTTTCGGTGATGACTTAGAGCAATTGTTGGATTCTGCAAATAAGGTTGCTGAGATCGCTGAGTCGATACAAGGTGCCTCAGACACCCGAGTTGAGCAAGTTGCCGGCCTTCCTATGTTGTCCATATTACCAAAACGAGATGCTCTCGCAAGGTACGGTCTTAACGTAGCAGACATTCAAGCACTCGTTTCAACCAGCATAGGGGGTAAGGAATCAGGCATAATCTATGAAGGCGATCGTCGGTTTAAAATTGTAATCAGATTATCTGAAGAGTTGCGTACAAATATTGACAAATTAGAGAGCTTACCTGTTCGTGTCGGCAATAGTTTTGTACCGCTTGAAGAGGTAGCCACTCTCGAGTTAAAGCCGGCGCCTGCACAGATCAGCCGAGAGAATGGAAAGCGCAGAGTTGTCGTAACGACTAACGTACGAGGAACCGACCTAGGAGGATTTGTCGTTGATTTACAAAAAAGACTTAAATCCGATTTAAAAATGAAGGAAGGATATTGGTTAGAGTTTGGTGGTACCTTTGAACAACTGGAATCCGCCAGCAAACGGCTGACTTTAGTCGTTCCGGTTACGCTTGCGTTGATAGTTGGCATACTCATTATGGCGTTTGGGTCTGTTAAAGACGCATTGATAATTTTCACTGGTGTACCACTAGCCTTGACTGGAGGAGTACTGGCACTCTGGATTAGAGATATGCCTCTTTCAATTTCTGCGGGAGTAGGCTTTATCGCTTTGTCCGGGGTCGCGGTTTTGAATGGACTAGTGATGGTCGCATTCATCAGACAACTCTGGCAGGAAAATGGTGATATTTATACTTCAGTAATTCGAGGGGCCATAATCCGGCTTCGACCTGTTTTGATGACTGCGTTAGTGGCCAGCTTAGGCTTTGTTCCCATGGCACTTAATACAGGAACAGGTGCTGAAGTACAAAGACCGCTCGCCACTGTAGTCATTGGGGGAATTATATCGTCAACTTTACTGACACTGTTTATATTACCTGCGCTTTATCAGCTCGCACATAACAAACGCAACTCTTAATCAAATTTTACGCCCGGTATGTTCCGGGCGCACCGGAGCCTCTATGACTCATAATCATTCAAATAGCTCAAACAAAATTGGGTGGGCTTTTCTATTAAATTTCAGCTTCACAATTATTGAATTTATTGGCGGCTGGCTAACGAACAGCACTGCTATAATGGCAGATGCTGTTCATGATCTCGGCGATTCAGTTTCTATTGGAAGCGCCTGGTGTCTCAATAGGTTAGGAGAGAGAGAGGCCGATGAAAATTTCACATATGGGTACAAGCGACTCAGCCTGTTAGGGGCATTTATTAACGGAGCCGTACTTATCCTTGGCTCAATCTGGGTATTATCAGAAGCCATTCCTCGAGTATTAGACCCGGTCGTTCCAAATACAGAAGGCATGATATTACTTGCGATTCTAGGTGTCGCTGTAAACGGCTTTGCTGTGTATAAACTCCAGGGAGGAAATACCCTAAACGAGAGAGTGTTGAACTGGCATTTATTGGAGGACGTTTTAGGCTGGGTTGCTGTATTAATTATTGCCATAGTAATGCAATTTGTCGACTGGCCAATTTTAGACCCCCTACTTTCGATTGGCTTTACGCTTTTTATATTGTTTAATGTAATTCGAAACTTATTAGCAACCTTAAAATTATTTTTGCAAGGTGTTCCAGAGAAAAACTTATACAAACAAGTGTTAGATGAACTCCGGAGTGTTGATAGAGTTGAATATATCCATGACTTAAAAATTTGGTCACTTGACGGAGAACACAATGTTATTACTATACGCGTTGGCAGTGCCTTAAAGACAGTTGAAGAATACAAGTTATTGAAGCTTGATATTTATGATAGCTTGGCCATGTTTGACTTCAGTTACAGCACAGTTGAAATAGAGTTTACTGACGAGCATTCTGCAGTTAATGAGGAGGTGAGATGAAATTCCATTACTCATTAACAATGATAGTCGACAGTAATTCAAGTTTTAATACTAAGCTAAAATTTTATTTGTGACACATTGTCTACAATCATGACTATAGATTTTCATGGAACTTTTTAGTTTGTTCCCCTCATGATTAAATTTTTTGTTAAACTGTAAGGAGAGTGTGATAGATAATAATGCGTAACTAAAGTGGTAAGAGGCAAGATTGAACACGTACCTTCGACATCAACGTTTCTTTCGTGCTCTTACGAGATGTTGAAAATAAAATATAGAGACATTAATGAAATTTATAAGTAACTATAAGATGAGCTTCTTATTTTTTATTAGTGGTATTTTGTGTTTAATCGCTTATAACATAAAAGGCTCGAGTATAGATGAAAATGGTTTTTTGGTTGAATCGTTTGGCTTCATTCCTATATTTTGGCTGTTTGAGCTGATGGCATCGCTGACTTTTGCTTTCACTTTCATTAAACTTAAAAAAATCAGCGAAAGTAAAAGCACGCGAAGAACTTTTTCTAACTGACAATTTTGCTTTGCGATTTGCTATGCAACTCCTGGCTAGTAATTGAAAACTGAACCTAAAGGTTGTTGGGTATTGCCTTTTAGTTATATCAGACTTTAACTTCTTATATTAAAGCTCGCTAATTATTGGCTTTCTATTCTTTTATACACATTGATGAATTTGCATAGTTGGACCCATGTCAGTGCGGTACCTCATCGGTGAGTCAACAGTCTCAAATCAAAAATATCTACACAATGTAGCTAACCACAACAGTGATGAAATTGCGATCGTCACTAAAACAGCCGCTGAGCCTAAATCTTTAGCTAAGCCTGACAGTGGGTGAATCTCTTTTCCAATACGGTCAATAGTTACTTCAATTGCAGTATTTATAATTTCAGCGAACAAAACGAAGAGTATGGAGGAAAGTAAAATCGCCTTTTCCATATAAGGAATTGACCAAAATGCAAGCACTCCCGCCGCTAAGATAAGTAAGATAAGTTCTTGCCGGAACGCTGACTCGTTTTTAACAAGCCATGATATAGCTCGAACTGAGTTTTTCATTGCTAATACAATACGCAACATGCCCTTTGGTTTGGCTTTAGGGTCGAAATGCATTTTTGATGTGGTTTCGTCTATGACTCGCATTTTCGTAAAATATCCTGAGTGGGTTGGTAGGTGCTGCTTTGCACATTAGTAAGACCAAGTAATGTGTCAAAAAGGTTGTCATGCGAATAAGGATGACTGGACAACGACCTTACGCAATCACTGTATTCAGGTTGGCTAAACTTGGAGGCCCAATAAACCATTGGTACATGAGTTTGCTCAACAGGCGCTAAATTATAAGGGAAACCGTGTAAATAAAGCCCTTTTTCTCCCAATGACTCACCATGATCCGATAGATAAAGCATCGACGAATTAGGAATAGTGGAAAGCTGTTCAATAATCTGGCCTAGCACGTAGTCTGTGTATGCAATAGTATTATCGTACGTATTTGTCAGCTCTGCCTCTTCACAATTTTGAATATCACTTCTGGGACAGTCAGGCACGAACTTAGCAAATTTCTCTGGGTATCTCCGGTAATAGGTAGGCCCGTGTGAGCCAATCATATGTAAGACTATAACTCTATGTTCTTTAGATGGTCTTGAAAGAGTTTCTCTTAAAAGGTCAATAAGTACCTCATCATAACAATAATCTCCATCGCACAACTTGGGAACTCTTGACGGGTTGAAGTCTATAGTCTCTACCCTCTTGCATACTCCTTTACAGCTACTGTTATTGTCAATCCATGTGACGTCAACACCTGCACGATGAATGATGTCTAAAACATTGTCCTGACTGTCTGCGATACGCGAATCATAATTTTCTCGTGAAAGTCTTGAGAACATACATGGCACAGAGACTGCGGTAGCAGTGCCGCAAGATGTCACCTTGCTAAAACTGATTGCACCTGCGTTCTGGATATTAGGCGTAGTACGCCTCGAATAGCTGTTGCTTGAAAACTTGTCCGCTCTGGCTGTTTCGCCAACCACTAACACTGTAATAGATGGGTGTATATTAGCGTTACCTTTTAAGTAGGGACGCTTGTCTAATACTTTGTAGGGTAAAGGCGGATAGAAGTAAGTGTCCCGAAGGTACTTGTACCCTGAATCATAAAAGGCGTAGGGAATAATATACTTCGTTAGATCTTTGTTATTTCTGCCGACAGCTGCATAGCTCTTAAAAAGGAACGTGGCTATAATTGCAATACCCAATAAAGCTAATAAGTTCAGCACTAGAAGGTGCTTGATTCGAGCCTTGAGCTTTCCACTTATTTCCAGATTAAAAATCGCAAATACAGGGATTAATCCCAGTATAGAGAAGAATAAAAAAAGTGTTGAATTTAGATAAGAAAAGGCTTCACCAGAATTTGTTTCCATTACATTCTGTATCATGCTCTTATCGAAAATGACACCATAGGCCAAGGTGCCGTAAAGTAGAATAGAACTTACAACGAAAGTAATTGCAACTGTGGTGCGCGGCAAAAATAGGGCACCAAAAAGACTTAGAAAAATAATATTAAAAAAGGTTAGCAAGAGCGGTACAGAGAGAAAAAACACCCACTCATTCAATGTTACAGGGGCTACAACTTCATAAACAGCGGACAAAAATGGTATGTTAAATATTGCTGCGATAAGCAATGAAGAAAGTAAAATGAACTGAGCTGATGTAGGATTGAAATTTAGTGTTCTTGGAAATTTCACAATAAGGTTCTCGTGTACTTCTTAGCACATAAGTTACCTGTCTAAACTTAAATAACGCTTAAGAAAAACTGTAGGATGAAAATTCTCGCATTATTTTTTAATTGTATGAAAACATGTACCTCACGTAACGGGCCTATCTGGGATATAACTAAAGATCTCAGTCGTCGTTCTCGTAAGCGGACATTTTTCGGTTAATGCCTCGTGCGATAATAGAACCCAGTGGACGCGATGTGCATATCCTACAGACGTTGCCATTTCTTTTTTAAAACAATCATTACGTACGTGTTTTTCATCTACGAGGATATATCTTCCCTTGTCAGTCTTCTCCATCCACTGGTAGGCGGCAGATAATTGCTCATCAGTAGGGGTATGATAGCCAAAGTGGACGATGGGATAAGGCGAGAAGAGAATAAACTGTTCAGAAAAATCAACAAGTGCAATAGTTGCATCATGTTTGCCAATTTCTTTTTCAATATTTCCAAATACGCTTTTAGGGGTTTTTACATCTTCAAGTAAAGTGTAACCCCATGTAGCGTACATGCCCCAAAGAGTACACAAGAAATAAGGCCAGGCTTTCCAGTGCTTCCCTCTAGAAGTAATCACCGTAACCAGACACGTCAGTCCCCCCGTTACTAAAAAAAACATCCACGGAGAAAGCCCGAACTTTTCTTCTAATTTTAGGGCGAATGATGCTTCTACTATGCCGGAAAAACCAAACCCCAATAAGCCTACTGATAGTAAAAATACAACACCCCACAAAAGCCAGGAGAATACTTTTTTATTAACAACTGAATCAAAGTAAGGCGCAGAGATCAGTGCCAGCATCGGCAATGCGGGTAAGATGTACACCCCCCGTTTGCCAGGACTTACGCTGAAGAAAAGCAGGACAAGTACAATCCAACCCAACGGTAAGAGTATGCGGGCATCACCTTTTTTAATTGCGCTATACCAAAATGGGATGAGCCATGGAAGAGCGATGCTAATTGGCAGCCAAAATAATGGAATAACCTCAACGAGGTAATACCAGAATGGCTTTATGTGATGCCAGGAATCAGCATATCGAGTGACCGTTTGCCTAAAAAGAATGTTATCTCTATATAGAGCAAGTGATGGATCGTGGCTATTTTCGACTAATATCAACATAGGTATAAACCATAGTGATATAGCCAGTAACATCACCACTGCACCCATTATCCACGGTAATACGGAGTTTTTAGTTTGCTTCTTAGCTATGTCCCGCTGAGGCCAAACGCGTCGATGTATCAAGTATGGTATCAGCATTAAGACTGGTAAAAATCCGACCCCTTTTGTGATGACGCCAATTCCCATGAAGAAAAAGGCGAGGTAATACCAACGCCATCGCCTTTCAACTAAGAAAAAGCGCAGAAGACCATAGCATCCTATTGTTATCCAGCAGCAGACCATTGCGTCTATTTGTGCAGACTTGGCCTGAAGCAAAAATTGAAAACTCAATAAAAGAAGTGACGTTGCGATCAGCGCTTCTTTTGTGCTCCACAGTCGTTTTGAGATGTCATACACCAAAAAAAGTGTGAGTAGGCTGCATAAAGCAGATGGGAGCAGAAAGGCAATCTTAATTGACCCGAATAGCGCAAAGAAAAAAGCGATAGACCACATAAACACAGGTGGTTTATCAGGATAAAACTCTTCCGCTCTGGCTGGAAAGAACCACTGACCTGTTTCAACCATTTCTTTTGCAACTTGTGCAAAACGAGGTTCGTCAGCAGGCCAGGGATCTCTTAACCCAATCCCGATAAATATCAACACGCTAGCCAGTACAAAAAGCCAGAAAGTATAATTTGGGTGCTTGTTCTTATGTTTAATGGCTAAGCTCGTCTGATTCATTGCTACATTTGCTGCTTTTTGTGAGTGAACGAAGAGTTTTATCGTCATTATGTTGACGACGATAAACCTTAAAAAGATATGCGCTTAGCAAGCTGGAAATCCCGAATAATAGGGCGCTTATGATTATTTTAAGTTCAGAGTTGACTAATACACCCTTACCCATCAATGCAAAAACCGCCATTTGAGGGATGTAGCCAATAGTAGACCCAAGAATAAAAGAGCGTCGTGGAATCTTTGAAACGCCAGCAAAAATGTTTGTGAGTAGATTATTTCCTACTGGCAACAGTCTAATGATAACGGACTTAAGAAAGGGAGAGCGAACTAGAAAATGGTCTAACTTGCGCACCCGCATTTCAAAGTGTTGAATAATAATCGGTCTAGCGAAAGATCGGGACACTGCCATAACTGTTGCACAGCTGAGGATAGCTGCTAATGTTGAATAGATGATACCTGCAGCAAATCCAAAGGCATACCCCCCCATAAATGCGACTAACTGGCGTGGAAGTCCGATAGAAAGTAAAAATACTGAGACGGCTAAAAATTTGGCTATCCCTGTCACTCCATTATTACGGGTATGCTTGTCTATCCATTCCTGATTAAATGCGTCAAATGAGGGAGAGACCGGAATCAAATGACTAAAAAACAGAATGGTAAGTACCAAAATGAAGAAACGAAGGAGACTGGAATTCAATTAGATACTCTCTTCATTTTCTAAGATGACATCATTAAGTTTATTACGTTTCTGAAGCCAATAAACTCCTGCCATATCAGTTAGTCCGACCCCAAGCCGCCCTAACATATTATATTTTGATTTTCCAAATTGCCTGTCTCTGTGATTCACCTCAACAACTTTAATGATCCCACCTTGTCGCCGGATCAGTGCTGGCAGAAAACGATGCATATGATCAAAATAGGGTAAATCGAGGAATGTTTGTTTTGGAAAGACCTTTAACCCACATCCGGTGTCAGGTGTATCATCATTAAGAAGTTTACTTCTTACAGAATTTGCTAGTTTTGACTGAAATCTTTTCCAAGCTGTATCCTTTCTGTTTTTACGGTGACCAGCAATGCAAAAGTGACTCCCTAACGGAAATTGAGAGGCCATAGTCAGGAGGTTTGGTATATCAGAGGGATCATTCTGCCCATCCGCATCAAGTGTTACTACAAGTTCTCCATCAGCATGGCTCACCCCTGTCCAAATAGCTGTACTTTGTCCCACCGAGTGCTTATGCCGTAGTACGTTAACTTTGTCAAAGCCACTCGCTTTCAGGTAAAGCAAATTCTCAAATGTCTTATCCGTACTTCCATCATCAACATAGATGACTTCGAAGTTTGCTACACCTGTTAACGCTCTATAAATTTCCTCAATTAAGGGTTTTAAATTTTCTTCTTCGTTTTTTGCTGGTATTACAACTGAAATTCGCACGTAGCCCTCTGTCAAAGCCCCAAGATCAAGCAAATTCTATTTTCGACAGGAAAACTCTAACAAACGAAACTTAAGATACGCTTATGAAGAGTCATTTAATTGAGGTAATAATGTTCTAATCGCTCAGGAAGGAAGAAAGAGGCTGGTTAAGGAGGGAACGCTATAGGAGTGTGTTTCGACCAGCTATCGTAGTACTTTCGCCACGGCCTTGGCTTGCACTTACAATCACCTTGTCATGTTATTGCAAATATTTTGTCCTGAGGAACGCTTGCGGCCAAATAAGCCACAAAGTCAGTGCTTGAATCGGCATAAGCAGCGAAAAGTTTCCAGCCAGACTCCTTGTAAGGCTTTAGAATATTTAGTTTAAACGTTTTAAAAGCTTTTTCGCTAAGCCATCGAATTAGCTACCTGAATATCTCTATCTGGGAGATGGTAACGGGATAAAAAAGTGGAATGTTGAACTGGAAGTATACATTTCGCGCAGTCAGATAGATAATTTTGAAGCCTTTATCAGCGTATGCTTGAACACGTTCAGACGCATTTTCTCTTTCAGAAAAAATGCAGGCGTTACAGGGGATCAATGTTCCATCGATGTCAAAAATGACAGCTTTGTCACTTTTACCATTGGGGGGAGAAATTTCTGTAGAGGTTATTGAGCACCCACAAAGTAGCAGCGCTGATATAAAATAAGCCTTCATCGTTAGTCACAAGACTGTTATTAATATGAACAAAATATCGAGATAAACTTAAGAGCTATTGAAGTAAATCAATCGATTTATGCTAAAAGAACCACGTATACGTAGGTTAACTATAAGCACCTTTTCAATAGCTTCTTCAGCAAATCCTAAGGTTGAGAAGGTATACTCAAATAACTTTAAAATTGACATTCAAATTATGAGAATACTTCTGATAGAAGACTCTTTATCATTGAGAAACAGTTTGAGCTTAGGCTTGGAAAAATTGGGCTATTCAGTCGATACTGCTGGCACTGGCTCTGAGGGATTGAGTATGGCGTTGCTTGGTAGCTACGAAATAATCATCCTAGATATGATGCTACCTGAGTTGGACGGTATGACTATTCTTAAAACGTTACGAAAAAGACATTTAGAAACAAAGGTTATCATCTTATCTGCGCGATCTGAGTCTGAAGACAAGGTAGCGGGGCTATTGGCAGGTGCTGACGACTACCTTTCTAAGCCGTTCTCGTTTGACGAATTGACTGCTAGACTACTTAGCTTGATGAGGAGAGGTGCGGTAAATTGTCTCAATGACCAAGTTACTATCAACAGTTTGACACTCAATATCCAGTTTAAAACGCTTTCATACAATAATGGCATTATCAACCTGACCCCGAATGAGTACAAAATTGTTGAATGTATTTTTCTCAATAGACACAAGATAGTTACCTCAGAAATGCTGAGTGAATTTATTTCTGGAAGCTATGACCATATCTCAAAAAATGCTATTGAAGCTCACCTTTCCTCAGCAAGGAAAAAAGTAAGAAAAAGCGGCGCGTCTCTACCCATTACAAGTAAACGTGGTTTTGGTTACAGAGTTATAGAAGCTAATGAAATCAATACGTAAAACATTAACACGAAGACTTTCTATTATTATTTCACTGTTAGTCATTGCCGTTTTACTTGCAGCAGATATTGGCGTTGATTCCTGGGTCGAACAAGAATTCAACCAGGCTATGAAGGCAAAGGTAGGTGTACTTCAGAGCTTGGTAAATGAAGATGTCGAGGGTGTGGAATTCGAATTTGCAGGTGAGTATTTGCCTGAGTTTGAAGGGACATCTTCCCCCGAGTATTTTCAACTTTGGTACAAAGATTCAACGTTTGAAAAATCAGATACTCTGGCGCTTTATACCATCAATGAATTGCCTTTCAGCAGCATTGGCCTGGATGAATATTCTTTCCAGGATATTACTCTGCCCGATGGCCGTACGGGTCGGGTAATTTACACTCGATATATACCTCAGATTGATTCTGAAGACAGAGCTGGATTTTATCGCGTCATGGGCAAGGGTAACGATACTCGCCCGTCAATGGTTATCGCGTACGCAACATCTACAGAATTGTTAAATTTCACGTTGTGGTTTATCGATGGTGCTTTTCTATTTGCATTAATTATCGTGCCGTTAGTTGTTCGATTTACAGTGCGTAACACTGTGGCTTATGCTCTGGCACCCTTGGATGCCTTAAATGCCAAGATAAAAGGACTACGATTTACCACTAGACAAAAACACGAAGCTTTTCAAAATAATGTCGAGGAATTGGAACCCATTACCCAAAGTTTGAATCACTTTTTTGAAGATAATTATTCGCTTTACCTGCGTGAGAAGAGGTTGACTTCGGATATCGCACACGAGCTAAAAACACCAGTCTCTGAATTAATAAATATGACTGAAGTAGCAATTAAGTTTCCAGGAGAAATAAGATTAGAAAAAGATTTTAAGCCACGTGTTTTGCAAATAGGCACAAGAATGAAAAATATTATTTCTGGCCTTATGTTAATCCAAAAATATAGTTTTAAGACCCTAGAGCTAACTGATGAGATAGATATCCACAAATTAGTATCTCAACTTATTCAGATCAAAGAAGCAAGAAATGTTAAGGTAGAGATTAGCTCCAATTTTCAGTTAAGCGTCAAGAGCAATCGCGTTGGAGTAGAATCGATAATAAGTAATCTGATAGATAACGCTATCGAACACGGAAAAACTGATACAGAAATACTTGTGAACTTAGGTGTAAATAGTTCTAGTAATGTTTACCTCAGAGTGACAAATAAGGTGGGGACAGAGGTTAATGAGGATGATCTAAAGCATATGTTTGAACCGCTTTGGCAAAAAGATGCTTCTAGAACATCTGAAGATAACTTTGGGCTAGGTCTTTCTATAGTAAATGCATTGTGCGACGCTGTATGTGCAGAAGTTTCTGTAACCAAAACCACCGAAGAAGACATATCGTTTTTGTTGACTTTTAAAAATGAAACTATTGGTCCGTAATCTTAGGCAGGCTTAAGTTACTGTAACCTTAGCCTTAATAACACTCCTGAAAAGAGAGACTGCGACTTAGCAAGAGAATAAAAATAGGGTAATTCAACTTAACCTAGCTTTCGAATTTGGTATGTGGTGGAGATCAAAAAAGTTTTCGGCCACCTGTTCCTTGTCACGGATAATTGCTGCTGGAACAAGTCAATGCTTCCATTCAACTCATTGGGCGTACAACGATAAAATGACTTTACGATTTTTTTGCAGAGTTCTACCAAGAAACTGTTGAAAAACACTTGCTGACAATAGGTTATCTTAATATAGATTAACGTTACTTTTATCTAATAATAGATTTTTCAATATTTTTTATTTGAAGGCGTGTACGTATTTCCATTAGCGTATGAGAAGCAAAAAGTTCAAACGAAAATTTGTCTAATATAATCTAGTCGATTGATGTCAAGCGTTACGTTACTCTAACAGCTTGCGTATCAGTCTGATTTAACTTTTTAAAGTAATGCTTACCAACTATTCAAATATTTTAATTTTACTTGTGAATCTACACCTTTTTTAATACCTATCCTTAGATACTAAAAAAGCGAACAAGAGATTGCTTTTTACTCCCTTGTCCAAGAAGATTGAGGGTATGGCAAAGCAAACGTTTCAGAACCAAAAAGCACGGTTGGGGCTGACTTTATGATTCTGAAACTCTCTTGTTCGAAACTTAAATTCTCATTAACTTCGATTAATGAGAATGACCATGGCCTTTGTCAAATGAGGTTGCCTTTTCAACATTGAGCACTTTCCCTTTTTTGCTAATGCTAAAGAAAAGAGTTTCACCGTTCTCAGAGTTTGTCGCTTTAACTATATATTCTCTCTCTGTCGCTTCAACTAATTCGAAATCTCCCTGTGCGACCTTATTCCATGATGTGTCCAGCTTCCCTACAGACATTCCATTGTTTTTAAAAGTAAGTGTTTTAGCCGTTGTCTGGGCAGCTTGGATGACCTCCATAACACTTACCTCGCCATGCGCTCCTCCATGTGCGAAAGCATTAGAAGAAGCTAAAAGCGCAGATGCAATTGTTAATACTTTTATGTGTTTCATTCTGTGATTCCTCATTGTTACTTTAAACCTTCAACGATGTATTCACCGCTGAAAATTAGTTGAACATCAATATCTTTGTCTGTGTTGTTTTTCCAATACCAGCCATGTGACCCGTTAAAAGGAACAACAAAACTCCCTTTCATACTTTCAACAGTAGCGACAGTGTATGACTTAAAATAGCCAGTATTATCACCATCTGGTTCACCATGAAGATCGACATATAGCTCGCCATTACTTGTTTGCCATTCATAAGTGACCTGCTCGCTCTCCATCATGCTGAGCTTATACTCGATACCTTTACCTGCTGGAACAGTAACGACCACTGTATCTTGGTCACCGTCTGTACTTGTCTTAGCAGATGGAGATTCTCCTTCCTGATTAAATACTGTTAGACCGAGCTTCTTTCCGACACCAGTAGGGTCAATGTCATACTCAGCAGGTAAAATAAATAACACTAGAGTCACTACTGCTACTGACAATGCAATTACAGTCGCTTTTATCAGTGCACGATTTGTTTGATTAGATTCCATAAATATATTTCTCATAAGATTTAGCTAACAAAATACCCTGTTAGTTGCATGCCAACTAACATAAAACCACCACTCATCAAGGCTGTGTTCGTTGCCGCAGAAAAACGGTCGAAACTCTCGAATTGACGCCAAAAATTAATTAACAGAAGAATAAAAATAAGAGCCATAAACTGACCAATTTCTACTCCAATATTAAAGGAGAGCAGATTTAGCGCTAGCCCATCTTCAGGTAAGTGAAACTCTTGGATCTTTGTTGCTAATCCGAAGCCATGAAACAAGCCAAAAATAAGTACAGCTTTCTTAGGGTCGGGTTGTTTACCAAAGAAATGGGTGAATCCTCCGAGGTTATCAAACCCTTTATAAACCACTGATAAACCGATAATTGCATCAATCAGGTATGCATTAACCTGGATATTAGCTAGGACTCCAGTCATTAGAGTTAAACTGTGACCTATCGTGAACATACTTACGTAGAGCAAGACGTCTTTACTATTTCTAAGAAAAAACAGCACTCCCACTAGAAACAGCAAATGGTCATAACCCGTAACCATATGTTTAGCTCCGATATACAGAAAGGGAATTATCTGGATACCAGTGTTGTTTTCTAAGAAGTTACGTGTACTGTCGTCTACACCGTGTGCAAAGGCTTCAAACGAAGCCATTGCAAACAGAGATAGAAGAAGGTACACCAAATGCGTTAGTTTTAATTTACCTAACATTTATTTACCCTTCGCTTTTCATTAATGAATTCCCAGAATTGTGCTCTTCAGACTTGTCGTTCGAATGTAAAATTCGAAATAGTGCGGGTAAGACGAAAAGCGTTAAGATTGTTGAAGAAATTACACCTCCTATTACAACGGTTGCCAATGGTCTTTGCACTTCAGAGCCGATCCCTGTGTTTAATGCCATTGGAATAAAACCTAGCGAAGCTACGAGAGCTGTAGTGATAACAGGTCTTAATCTCGTTACTGCTCCTTCAATAATTGCACTTTCGAGCAATTGGTTCCTCGAGATTAAATCTCGAATAAACGAAACAAGCACTAATCCGTTCAGAATTGCTATACCAGATAACGCTATAAAACCGACTGCCGCAGATATCGAAAAAGGGATGCCTCGAAGGTACAAAGCAAAGATCCCCCCTGTAAGTGCCAACGGAACCCCTGAAAAAATAATGAGCGAGTCTTTTATCGAACCTAGTGCCAAGAATAAAAGTAAAACAATAAGAACAAGTGTGACTGGCACCACAATGCTTAAACGCTCAGACGCAGACTGTAGCTTTTGATAAGTACCACCATATTCAATCCAGTAACTGGCAGGTAATTTAACTTTAGATTTAATCGCTGCCTGTATATCTTGAACAAAGCTACCTAAATCTCGACCACGCACGTTGGCAGTAACAACGACTCTGCGCTTTCCGTTTTCGCGGTTGACTTGATTAGCTCCTAAAATAACTTCCATATCAGCAAGCTCTTTTAGAGGTATATGCTCACCATTTGGTAAGGAGATAGGCAAATTAGACAGCGAATTTACATCTTGGCGCTTTTCCTCAGGAAGACGCGCTACAATATCGAAACGTTTATCGCCTTCGTAAAATTTTCCTGCGACTTGCCCCCCCATAGACACAGCTACTTGTGTTTGAAAGTCTTCAAGGCTAAGCCCGTATAATGCGAGCTTTTCTCTGTGCGGTAGAAAAGTGAGTACTGGAAGACCTTTAGTTTGCTCTACCTGCACATCACGTATACCTTCAACATCCTGAATTGCCGTTTCGATTTCTTTCCCGAGTTCAGCCAAAGTATCAAAATCATCACCAAATACTTTTATTGCAAGCTCTGCTCTAACTCCAGCAAGCAACTCATTAAATCGCATCTGTATTGGTTGGAGAAATTCATACCTATTGCCTGGCACAGGTGTAACTAGTTCTTCTAATTCAGCAACTAGCTGTTCTTTAGTCTTATTAGGGTTAGGCCATTCGCTTCTAGGCTTAATAATTATAAAATTATCAGCAACGCTAGGAGGAACTGCATCTGTAGCTACATTCGCGGTACCTATTTTCGCAAATACGCGCTCTACTTCGGGTAACGCTTTTATTCTCTCTTCAAGTACTTTCTGCATTGCAATAGATTGCGATAGTGAAGTACCAGGAATTCTCAGCGCATGCATCGCGATGTCGCCCTCATCAAGGTTTGGCACAAACTCACTGCCGAGCCGCATCCCCATAAAGGAAGCCAAAATAACTAATGAAAATGCAACTGTAATGACCAGCCATCTCGCCTTTAAAATAACCTTCAGAGCAGGCCTATAAAGTGATACTGAGGTATTGATAATGATATTTTCTTTCTCAGTTACCTTGCCTTTGAAAGTTAGCGCAATAGCAGCAGGGATAAATGTAATTGAAAGTACCATCGCGCTAACAAGAGCTATTACTACCGTTATTGCCATAGGGTGAAACATCTTTCCCTCAACACCGGATAGCGCAAATATAGGTAAGTAGACTGCGGTGATTATGAAAACCCCGAATAAAGCAGGTCTAATGACCTCTCGTGTCGCATCGTAAACTAAGGATAAACGTTGTTTGGCGTTAAGCTCGCCTTTTTGAGTGGCATGAGAAAGTCTCCTCAAACAATTCTCAACGATAATGATAGCCCCGTCGACTAACAATCCAAAATCGAGTGCACCTAAGCTCATCAGATTCGCTGTTGTTCGTGTTTGAATCATTCCCGTTACAGTCATAAGCATGGCGAAAGGAATAACTAAAGCTGTCAAAAATGCGGCTCTTATGTTGCCTAATAGTAAGAACAGAACAACAATGACCAAAATAGCCCCTTCAGTAAGGTTCATTTTGACCGTATCTAATGTTGTATTGACTAGTTTTGTTCGATCGTACACAGCGTTTACGACTATTCCTTCGGGAAGTGACGCGCTAATTTCTTTTATTCGTTCACCAACACCTCTCGCGACCTTTTGGCTGTTCTCGCCTATCAACATAAAGACTGTGCTCAGCACGACCTCTCGTCCATTCTGTGTTGCAGCCCCAGATCTTAGTTCCTTACCTTCTTTTACCTCCGCGACGTCTTTTACTCGAACAATCTTGCCAAGGTCTGTAGGCAAAGGAATCTCAGAAATTTGTTTAAGCGTTTCCACTTGTCCAGGCAGTCGAATTAACCATTGAGCACCATTTTTCTCAATAAAACCTGCACCTTTATTTGAATTATGCTTTCCTACTGCATTTATGACATCTTGCTGAGTTAAACCGAATAACAGTAATTTATCGGGGTTCAGTGCAATAAGGATCTCGCGCTCAAATCCTCCAATTGGGTTGACTTCAACAACGCCTTCTACCTGCATCAATTGTGGGCGAATTACCCAATCATGAACTGTTCTTAAGTCTGTCGGGGAAATTGGACGACCATCTTCATTGGTGGCCCCTTCCTTAGCGTCAACCGTGAACATGAATATTTCACCAAGTCCCGTAGAAATTGGCCCCAACTCAGGCTCCAGTCCTGAGGGAAGTTCAGATTTTGCAGCGTTAATACGTTCATTGACTAATTGCCTAGCAAAATAGATATCAGTGTCATCATTAAAGATTGCAACTACTTGTGATAATCCATAGCGAGATACAGAACGCGTATAAGACAGGTTTGGGACTCCTGACAAAGCGGTTTCAAGAGGAAACGTGATACGTTGCTCTACCTCCAGTGGGGTATACCCAAGTGCCTCTGTATTTATTACAACCTGCACATTGGTAATGTCTGGTACAGCATCAATTGGCAGCTTTTGGAAGTTCCAAAGGCCAAGCATCGCTACCGCGAAAACAAAAACGAGAATTAGCTTACTTCTCTCGATTGAAAATTTTAAAATAGCATCTAACATTCAAGGAGTTCCTTAGTGGTCGTGAGACGCGCCCGACTTCTCAATATCAGCCTTTATTATGTAGCTGTTGAGAGTGACATATTCTGTTCCAGAGGGAATGCCGTTTAGTACTTCAACCCATCCCTCTGCTTTTCGGCCGAGCTCAAGCATCCGAACTTCGTATTGATCACCAAACTTTCCATAGACCACCGTGAAATCTCTGAAAGCCTGAAGGGATTCCTCTTTCACAGCTCTTTCAACGGTGAATGAGTCAAAGAGAATTTGGGCAGTTATAAACTGTCCTGGTGAGTAAAAGCCGTCATTATTATTTACAATGGCGCGATAGACTTTTGCTTGCGAGCCGTTAACGGCATAAAGGCTGTCAAAAATTTTACTGCTTATCGTCCTATCGTGACCCGGAACTTGTATATCGACGGGAGCATCTAACAATTTCTTGTTTTGGTCTTCTGGATATACGTTCAGCTCTGCTATTAATTGCGAGGTATCAGTAATAGCGACTAGTTTCTTGTCTCGCGATTGTTCGCCTACACCAATATCCTGAAATGTAATTAGGCCATCAATCGGCGATTTAACTTGATAACTTTGCAAGCTTTCGCTTGATTGGATAGTGAAAAGAGTCTGCCCTTTCTTTACTGCTTGACCTAAAATGACATCAACAGAAGTGATTTCGCCTGGATAACGCGCAGATATATTTCTCACTGCATTGGGGGGTAAAACTAACTGGCCATATACTTTCAACCGCTCGTTAAGTTTTTTACTCGATACGAAATCGGTTTTAATGTCCATAGCCTTAGCTAGTGAATCATCTATTTTTGTCCTTCCTTCATAGTTATCGTAAGACCATTCGTATGTTTTGCCTTGGTAATTGGCGGTAAGTGAAACTAAAAAAGAGTGTGGCTCATAGATAATCATGTCACCGCGCAGATAATTGCCCTCAACATAAAAATCTATGTCATCGATACCATCTCCCAAACGCGTGAGTTTTACGTTCACTTCAATGTCTTCAGCTGATATTCGCTGTCCTGCATAACTAGCGTATACACGAAATTCGGGAGGGGTGTCGGTTTCATAAATCGCCAGCTCGATAGCAAGGTCACCCTGTCTCAATACTCGACCATTATTAGGGCCTTTCTCTACTTCTTCTTGAGTAATTTCTTTAGCTGACTCAGCAACAGCTAGATTACTGATTGCGGATAAGCTAATGCCAATATGGGCAAATGCTATTAGCGTAAATAATTTGCGAAGTTTCATAGTGCTCTCTCATTCTTGGATACCGAAGTACCCGTTAATCTCTCTAATTCAATGTTTGATAGTTGAATGTTGGTATAGGCATCGATTAGGCTCTTCTGTGCATTTAACAGTTCTTTCTGGACCGCAAAGAGGTCCGTATATGAGTAACTTCCGATGTTGTATGCTCGACTAGCTTGCTCATTTGCTTTCTCTAACACCGGAATGGAGCTGTTTGATAATTTTTGGATTACATGAAGGCTGTGCTTTAATTTGTGAGTCAACAACAGAGCATCAGTGGAAATACTTTGAAGTAAGGCATCAGATTCAGCAGCACTTTGGCTCTGCTTCGCACGCAAAGACGTGATTAATCCTTTATTACGACCTTCGCCTCCAATAGGTATTGATATCCCAGCTACAAATGCAAAGTCGTCAATTACTTCGTTTCGTCTAATGCCTGTCGACACTTCCCAAGCGGGTGACTCCTCTACTACTGCCAAATCAATTTCAGATTCAATTTCTTGTTGCTGTAATATGTAGCGTTGGATTTTCGGGTTTTCCTTCAATCTTTTCAAAACTTCATCTAACTCAGAAATTGAAGGAATATTTGTAAGCGTTCCAGTTACTGAAAAGTTTGTAGTGCCCTTCCACTGCGCCGCTAATGCAGATTTTGTTGCTGCAATCTCATGAACAAGATCTTCTACTTCTAGCTCGTACAAAGATAGCGAAGCGCGAGCGCGGAGTTCATCGATAGCGTTAGCTTTTGCTGCTTTTACACGACCTTCTACATTGTCCAAGAGATCTTTCGCTTGGTCTTCTGCAATCTTCGCTAACTTTAAGTTCTCTTTTTGAGCCAATAAGGTTATATACAATTGTGCTGTATTTGCTGCGATATCAACGGCTCTAACCTCTTGATCAATTGAAGTTGCGTCAGCTTTCGATGAAGCCAGATTGACCCTAGACTCGATAATGTCATTTTCAAGTAACCATGAAATGCTCAATGTTGCTTGCAATCCAGATACCCCTGAGTTGTTGCCAGAGCCCAAGAAATCCTCGAGTTGCGCATTAACTACTTTAGGCGTGCCAACCTCAGCTTGAGTAATAAGAGCTTTTGCAGCCTCTGATTTATGTGTGAATACATGTAATTCAGGATGTTGTTGCAGGGATAGACTAATTGCATCATTCAATGTGAGTATTTCTTGTGCATTAACACCAACAGACATCCCACTGAAGGACATGCTTATAAGCATACCACTCACGAAATACCGATTGATGATCGGTTTTTTGCTTAATTTTTTTCCAAAAAACATAAATAAATTCCTTATAAAAGCTTTTTTTAAAAGCCTTCGACTAGGTTTGAAAATAAAAACCGTTCACCGGTCGGTTTTCAGAATAAATTTTAATGGCTAAACACCGTTTCAATAAGATGATGAACACCGTCTAAAGAAGTCATACATAGAAAAAATAATGCAATGGCAAAAGAGAACGCTACAGTCTTATTGATAGGTGACAACTGCAACCTACCCAAGAGGAAATAGATGCGTTGCTCAAGAACATCTGCGCCGAAATTTACAACTAAAGCGCTTGACTTAAGTATGTCCTCTTGCGCATTCAGCTTTGCAACTTTAATTAAAGTGCTTGCTACGAATATCCGGTCAATTCCTTCTTCTAATACAGCATTGTCTGCATCTTGTTCCATAGCCAACACCATCTGAAGAGTTAGTAATCTTGCTATTGGTGCGAAATAAAACGAGACCAAAATACTAAACAGCCACTTTTTCAGGGGATCATTATTTACAACATGCGCTCTTTCATGCTTTAAAATGACATCAAGTTCTTCGGGAGTAACCTTATTCAAAAGCCCTGTAGTTACGAAACATTTCTTGCTTCGTATTCCAGAGGTAAACGCTGCAAATTTAGGTATCTCAACTTCATATACCCCCCAGCTTAAGTTTTTTGAGAGGCAAGTTAGCAAGCTCACCTCCTGTCTATGAAGCCATAGCTGTCTCGTCTTTGAAGTCAATACAAACATGATGTAAGAGAGCAGGAGTATTATTGTAACTGCATGCCAACTAAACCAGTTGAAATCTGATATGTGATGCCAATGAGCATATTGTTTAGTTTCAAATATGCTTAAGTAGACATATATATCAAGTAAGTAAAGACAGACTAAAATGCTCATTATCCATGGCATTGAAACACAAAACCAAAGCAGAGCTTTCCTTGGTTTTAACTGAACAGATGTTAACTTTTGTCCTAGTAAAGATACGCCAATAGACACAACCAAATTAGTTATTGCGAATGCAATAGTAAAAATTGCTAGTAGGTTGAAGAATATTGTCATTATTTTTACTTAATCCTTGTTCACTGACTTTAGCTTTTTTTGCTCTTCAATAAGTTGCTCAAGTTTAGTTAATTGATCGACACTAAATTCACTTGAGATGGAAGAAAAAGCTGCGATAAGGCTGCTATCGTCGCCAGCAATAAAGTCACTCGCAACCGACTTTATAAGCTGTCCAATCAACTCGTATCTCTCGACTTTTGTGTTGTATATATAGGCGTGCCCTTCTTTTTTTCTAGCTAAGAGTCCCTTTTTGAAAAGGCGATCAAGTGTACTCTGGTAGGTATTTAAACTTCCCCCCCTCACATTTATGAAATGCGAATAAAGTTGCTTTACATCAACATCTTTGTGCTTCCATAAATAATGTAGAACTAACTTTTCAAGTTCACCAAGATTCATATTCGCCGCACCCTTTTAAAACACCGATTAACGATAGGTATTATACATAGAGAGTACCGACCGGCAATCGGTTTTTATCTCAATTTTTTTTCACTTCACCGTTAGGCGGAACTTATTAGTAATATTATCTCACTATATCTTGCACTAAATACACCCACGTCGTGAATACTCTTCAGCCCACTCTTTAAAGCGTTTTTCGTCTCGCGCTGCGGTCTTAGCCCGTCTATTTAACGTTTTCTTAGATAATGCTTTGGGCTCTTCTTTATCAAAGGTAACTCCAGATAAAGCGTCGGCAAACATTTCAGGCTTCACATGACTATAATGCTGCTCGATCATTTCGGTACTGGTTCCACATTGGCGCGTAATTACGTCCATGCTAGTTCCGTTGAGAAGCTGCCACGTAATGTAAGTATGTCGGAGAGAGTATAGCGTTCGGGGTCCTCTAGGTGACTCTTTTAAACCCGAACTTTGGAGAGCTTTCTCAAATGCTTTACCTAATTGCTTTGTGGGTTCACCATTTGCTAGCAAAAATAGTTTTTGGTTAGGTGTACGCAGTGGAAAACGTTCTCGTAGGTTAGTTAGGGCTCCTATTATATTACGCTGGCAAACTACCTTACGAGGCCCTGTATATTTTGTTGTTTTACCTTTGGTGACGTATATAAAAAACTGAGCATTGGAACCTTGAGTTTTAATCTCGATATCTTTCCAAGTTAGGTTTTCCATCTCTGAGCCGTGCCTAATTCCGGTATTAACTGCTATTTCACAGTAATCGTATAGTAATTCACGAATTTGACGGGTCTTTTCACTATGAGCGTTTTGCTCGCTTTCATATATTTCGTTAAGGACAATATCATATTCCTCTTCAGAAAAAGCCGCACGACGTGTGCCTGTTTCACCTTTAGACGAAAGAATAGGTACTTGAGCGGCAATCATCCATTTTTGCTCAATAGCTTCTTTAAAGTAAGCGATCAATATAGGCCGTCTTCCCCAGATTTAGCTACTCCGTAAAATAGCCTCCGTAGATTTTACTAACGGAGACTTTACTGATGGCAACAAAAAGACGTACACGTGAGCAATGGCAAA
>Ga0098070_100035_pt1 | contig 116530 bp, 116 predicted proteins | sample 28_taG_FD_75063 | JGI IMG/M metagenome (GOLD analysis project Ga0098070, IMG submission 75063) | Marine viral communities from Cariaco Basin, Caribbean Sea - 28_WHOI_OMZ | ecosystem: Environmental > Aquatic > Marine > Oceanic | place: Caribbean Sea: Cariaco Basin | collected 2014-11-12
CCTGCCCGAGGGCGCGCTGCAGCTTGTGTCGGGCAGCACCGGCGACATGCTGGACCGCCTTGGCTGCCAGGATGTGGTCAGCTTCACCGGCTCGGCCGATACCGCGCTGAAACTGCGCAACACCCCGGCGATCCTGGAAAACTCGGTGCGTTTCGTTGCCGAGCAGGACAGTCTCAACGCCTCGATCCTGGGGCCGGACGCGGTGCCCGGCACGCCGGAATTCGATCTTTTCATCAAGGAAGTCTCCCGCGAGATGACCGCCAAGGCCGGACAGAAATGTACCGCTGTGCGCCGCATCATCGCGCCCGAAGCACAGGTTCAGGCGGTCATTGAGGCGCTGTCCGCGCGCCTGTCCAAAGTGGTGATCGGCGATCCGCGTCTGGAAACCACCCGCATGGGTGCACTGGTCTCAAACAGCCAGAAACGCGACGTTCTGGAAAAGGCCGCCCTGATCGCAACCGAAGCGACGCGAGTCTTTGGCGACCCCGAGAACTTCACCGTCGAAGGCGCGGATGCAGACCAGGGCGCCTTTGTGCCGCCGATGCTGTTCCACTGCGAGAACCCCGATACCGCCCAGCGCGTGCACGACACCGAGGCCTTCGGCCCTGTTTCCACCGTCATGGGCTACCGCGATCTGGAGCACGCCATCGAGATCGCCAATCGCGGTCAGGGCTCGCTTGTGGCCTCAGTCATCACCCATGATCCGGCGGCCGCGCGTCAGGTGGCGCTTGGAGCTGGCGCCTTCCACGGGCGGCTTTACTTCAACAACCGCGACTCGATGAAGGAATCCACCGGTCACGGCTCCCCGCTGCCGCATATGGTGCATGGCGGCCCGGGCCGCGCGGGCGGCGGCGAGGAAATGGGCGGTGTGCGCGGCGTCAAACATTACATGCAGCGCACCGCGATCCAGGGCAGCCCGGATATCCTGACGGCCATTGGCGAGAAATGGGTGCCAGGTGGTGCCGAAATCACCGGCCCCGCGCATCCCTTCACCCGTAAATATGGCGAATTGTCCATCGGGGAGACGCTGCACACCGACCCCCGCACCGTTACGCTTGACGATATCGAACATTTCGCCCATTTCACTGGCGACACCTTCTATGCCCATATGGACGACGCCGCAGCCAAGCGGAACCCGTTCTTCCCAGGCCGCGTGGCGCATGGCTACCTGCTGCTGTCTTTTGCTGCGGGTCTCTTCGTGCAGCCGGATGAAGGGCCGGTTCTGGCCAATACTGGCCTGGACGGTCTGCGCTTCATGAAGCCGGTTTCGGCAGGGGATAGCATCAAGGTGCGCCTCACCGTGAAGAAGAAGACACCCCGCAACGAGGAATACGGCGAGGTCCGCTGGCACGTGACCCTGACCAACCAGGATGGCGACCTGGTTGCGGAATACGAGCTTCTGACCATGAACGCCTTCTGATAGCTGGCGGCAATCAAACGGAAATTCTGCCCGGGCTGGCGCAAGCGGCCCGGGCATTCTATTCTGTGCACATGAGCACAAAGCAAAACCAGTGGTTCGAGACCAGCGTCGCCCAGTTGAATGATCCGCAGAACCTGCGGGTCTGGTCCATTATCGTGTCTCTGTTTGGCGATCTGGCCCAGAAGGAAGGCGCACAGATCAGCGGCGGGGCGCTGACGCGCATCATCACCCCAATGGGGATCAAACCCGAAGCCATCCGCGTCGCGCTGCATCGCCTGCGCAAGGACGGCTGGATCGAAAGCGCGCGCGCGGGGCGCGCCTCGGTGCATTTCCTCACCGAGTTTGGACGCAGCCAGTCCGCGGCCGTCACACCAAGAATCTACCAGCGCAACCCGCCAGCGCCCACAGACTGGCATCTTCTCATCTCAGAGGACGGCGCAGGTCAGGATATGCTCGACGATGTTCTGTTGCTGCCGAACTACATCGCCGTGAACCGCCACACCGCGCTCGGGCACGGAAAAAGTCCTGAAAACCTGGAGGATCTTCTCGCGGTCGAAGTCTCGAAGATCTCGGTTCCGAGCTGGCTCAAGGAGCGACTGTTTCCGCAAGAGTTGCAGACGGCGTGTTCGACGCTGGATGTGGCGCTCCAACGCATTTCATCTCCCCCTGCGACATTGGGTGCAGAGCAAATAGCCACGCTGCGCACGCTGATTGTTCACCACTGGCGGCGGATCGTACTGCGCCATCCGGGACTGCCTCCGTTGTTTCACCCCACCGGCTGGCGCGGCGAAAGCTGCCGTAGCCGAGTCTTTGACTTGTTGGATACCCTGCCCTCTCCTGACCTCTCTGATTTGAATACTGCACCTTAAGCCTGTTGGACAAAGGAATTTTCAATGTCAGCTCTCGCAACGATTTCTCTTGCGGCCCTTGCCCTGCCCGCAGCCCTGCTTGGCGCAGCCCATATCAGCACTCGTAAGATGGCGAGCGAAGCCGAAGACCTCGTGCCCCCGGTTGGCCAGTTCCACCAAACGCCCCATGGGCGCATTCACTATGTCGAGATGGGCCCAAAGGACGCTCAGCCCTTGGTGCTTATCCATGGGCTGTCGGGACAGCTACAGCATTTCACTTATGCTTTGGCGGGCCAACTGGCCAAAGATTTCCACGTGATCGCGCTGGATCGTCCCGGATGCGGCTATTCAACCCGAAACAGCGATACGCTGGCGCGGCTGCCTTGTCAGGCGGCGATGATCCAGGAGTTTCTGGATGCCAAGGGCATCGAGGCGCCGGTTCTGGTCGGTCACTCCCTTGGCGGAGCTGTTTCCCTGGCCATGGCGCTTGCCAGCCCGGCCAAGATCCGCGGACTGGCGTTGCTAGCGCCGTTGACACACCCGTCTGAGGGCGGCTCCGATGTCTTCAAGGGGTTGATCGTCAACTCCCCGATGATGCGGCGGCTGATGGCCCATACTGTCGCAGTCCCGGCAGCCAAGAAGACGGCCGATGCGGTGCTCACACAGGTTTTCGCACCAGAAACCTGCCCGGACGATTTCCTGGATCGCGCTGGCGGTGTTTTAGGCCTGCGTCCGCAGAGTTTTATCGCCGCCTCTGCCGATGCGACGCTCCTGTATCCGGCAATAACGGAGCAGGCTGCCCGCTATGCCCGCGATCTGCGCACGCCGGGCGCGGTGCTGTTTGGCGCCGACGATGTGCTCCTCAGCGCCGAGGAACAGGGGCGCGCGATGGAGGCCTTTGGCCTTGGATGCCGCATCGAGCAGGGCCTGGGGCATATGCTCCCGATCACTCAAGCGGCTCTTTGTGAAGAGTTCATTCGCGCAACAGTGGCCGACCTGCCAAAGTAAGTGCAGCAGGCCGGTGCATGCGCCTCAGAGCACCTGATCAAGGACCGATGTCAGACGCTTCAAGGTCCCTTCCACGTCATATAGCTTATCCAGACCAAATAGCCCCAGACGGAAGGTGCTGAAGCCTTCGGGCTCATCACATTGCAGCGGCACACCGGCTGCGATCTGCATGCCGAGGGCCGCGAATTTCTTGCCGTTCTGGATCTCGGGATCATTGGTGTAGCTGACAACAACGCCCGGCGCACCGAACCCATCGGCGGCCACCGACACAATGCCCTTGCCCTTCAGATAGGTACGCACCCCGTCGCCGAGCTGCCATTGCGCATCCCGCAAGCGGTCAAAGCCATACTCGCGGGTTTCCAGCATGGTATCGCGGAAGGCACGCAGGGCATCCGTCGGCATTGTGGCATGATAGGCATGACCGCCGTCCTCATAGGCTTTCATGATCGTGCGCCACTGTTTGAGGTTGAGGGCAAAACTGTCAGATGTGGTTTCTTCGAGCCGCGCGAGCGCCGCATCCGAGAACATAACCAGACCGGCAGAGGGCGACGCGCTCCAGCCCTTTTGCGGGGCCGAGATCAGCACATCGACGCCTGTGGCCTTCATATCGACCCAGGCACAGCCCGAGGCGATACAGTCCAGCACCATCAGCGCGCCGACCTCATGAGCGGCGGCGGCCATGGCAGTGACGTAATCATCGGGCAGGATCACCCCAGCCGAGGTTTCCACATGGGGGGCAAAGACGATATCCGGTTTTTGCTCGCGAATGGCGGCGACCACATCCTCGATCGGAGCAGGGGCAAAGGGCGCGGGCACGGTGTTGCCGGTCTGGCGCGCCTTCATAACCGTGCTTGATGCGGTAAAGCCGCCGCTTTCAAAGATCTGGCTCCAGCGGTAGGAGAACCAGCCATTGCGCACGACCAGCACATTTGCACCACCGGCAAACTGGCGGGCCACCGCCTCCATCGCGAAGGTGCCGCCACCGGGCACCAGGGCGACGGCCTCGGCACTGTAGACCTCTTTCAGCATATTGCTGATGTCCCGCATGACCTGCTGGAAAGCCTGCGACATGTGGTTGAGAGAGCGGTCCGTAAAGACCACCGAGAATTCCTCGAGTCCCTCCGGGTCCACGGTTTTCAGCAATGCCATCGGTGATCCTCCTTATTTCATCCCGTCTACCGCTAATGCCCGTGTCTGCCTTTGGCAAAGTCTACTTTGGCATACAGGGCGGTCAGGCATGCGCTGATATGAACAGAGTTGACCGGGAAGCACAGCCCGCCCCCGCCGGTTCAGGGCCTAACGGAGGAAACCCCGTTTCCGATCATCGACAGACTGTAACCTATCACAGCGGACCCGGCCTACGCTCTTCGGAGAGCAAAACATTGGCATCCACATTGCCCACGCCTGGCAAGGTCATGACCCGGCGCCGCAGCACCCGTTCGAAATCGGCAATGTCCCGCGCGGTGACCCGCAGGCGGTAGTCGTACATGCCCAAGACATGCTCGACCGTCTGCACCTCGGGAATGGCGGAAACGGCGCGCTCGAAATCCTCGAGGCTGACCCGCCCCTTGGTGGCCAATTTGATGCCCAGGAAAACTGTAACACCAAAGCCAAGCGCCTTGCTGTCAAGCTCCAGCCGACGCCCCGCAAGAATGCCAGCCTCCTGCAAGCGACGGATGCGACGCCAAGTTGCAGGCTGGCTGAGCTCCAGTTCCCGCCCCAGCGCCCCGGCAGATCGGGTCGCATCCTGGGACAGTGCCCGCAGGATCGCGAAATCGATATCGTCCAGATCAGCGCGGCTCATAGCGGCAGGCTTTCGTTCGATTTGATCCGCGCCACATGCATCAGAGCCTCGATATCGGTGATATGCGGCAAGGTCAGAATCTGGGCGCGGTAGATTTCCTGGTAGTGTGGCATGTCGCGGGCAATCACCGAAAGGCGCACATCCACCTGGCCAAGGAAGGTCTGGATCTCCAGCACCTCAGGGATCTGGCGCGCAGCCTCGATGAATTCGTCAAAGGCGCGTGGATTGGTCTTGTCCAGCGTTACCCTGAGCGAAACCTCCACCGCATAGCCCAGTGCGCGCCAGTCGATCACCGCACGCTGGCCCAGGATCACGCCCGCCTCGCGCAGTTTCTCCAGCCGTCGCGACAGACGCGACGAGGTCAGCCCCAACCGGTCTGCCAGGTCCGGAATCGATTGCTCCGGGTCGCTTTGCATGTGGCGCAGGATGCGCCGGTCAAGATCATCAAGCATGATTCAATCAGTATTGTATCATTTGACGAATGACTACTCCGAAAATTGGCGGAATTACGCGTCAAAACCCATCGCCTTTGCTCTCAGCCCCCTTATGCTCTGCCTCAAACGTCAACCGGAGGATTTTGACATGCGCGTTTACTACGACCGCGACTGCGATGTGAACCTGATCAAGGACAAGAAAGTAGCCATCCTGGGCTACGGATCGCAGGGCCACGCCCACGCCCTGAACCTGCGCGACAGCGGCGCCAAGAACCTTGTCGTCGCCCTGCGCGAAGGCTCCGCCTCGGCCAAGAAAGCCGAAGCCGAAGGTCTGCAGGTCATGGATATCGCCGAAGCGGCAGCCTGGTGCGACGTCATCATGTTCACCATGCCCGATGAACTTCAGGCAGAGACCTACAAGAAATACGTCCACGACAACATCCGTCCCGGTGCAGCCATCGCATTTGCCCACGGTCTGAACGTGCACTTCGGCCTGATCGAGCCGAAAGAAGGCGTCGACGTCATCATGATGGCCCCCAAAGGCCCCGGCCACACCGTGCGCGGCGAATACACCAAAGGCGGCGGCGTGCCCTGCCTGGTGGCCGTTGACACCGATGCAACCGGCAAGGCGCTGGAAATCGGCCTGTCCTACTGCTCCGCCATCGGCGGCGGCCGTTCGGGCATCATCGAGACCAATTTCCGCGAAGAATGCGAAACCGACCTCTTCGGTGAGCAGGCGGTTCTCTGCGGCGGTATCGTCGAGCTGATCCGCTGCGGTTTCGAAACCCTGGTCGAAGCAGGCTACGCGCCCGAGATGGCCTATTTCGAGTGTCTGCACGAAACCAAGCTGATCGTGGACCTGATCTATGAAGGCGGCATCGCCAACATGGACTACTCGATCTCCAACACCGCCGAATACGGCCAGTATGTCACCGGCCCGCGCATCCTGCCCTACGAGCAGACCAAGAAGGCGATGAAGGAAACCCTGTCGGACATCCAGACCGGCAAGTTCGTGCGTGACTTCATGCTGGAGAACGCCGTGGGCCAGCCCACCATCAAGGCCGCCCGTCGCCACAACGACGAACACCAGATCGAACAGGTCGGCAAGAAACTGCGCGACATGATGCCCTGGATCTCGGCCGGCAAGCTGGTCGATAAAGACAAGAACTAAGGCGCCACTTTGGGCTTGGCGGGCTTTGCCCGTCGCCTTATTCCTCTGCAAGGGCGCTCCATTTCATCGGGGCGCCCATTTTCTTTGGAGATTTCAAATGCAGCACGGCGCGGGCACACTCAACTGGATCAAACTTCTGTTCCTAGGCATGATCTGGGGTGCGTCCTTCATGGCGGTCTCGGTCGCGCTTGCAGACGTCGGCCCGGTGACCATCGCAGCAGCGCGCATTGCCATCGGCGCCCTAAGCCTGCTGACCATCCTGCGCGTGATGGGCCTGCACCTGCCGCCGATCAATACCGGAACCGGACGTCTGATCTGGCTGTCAGCCCTTGGCATGGGCATGTTCAGCAACGCCGTTCCCTTTGCCCTGCTCAGTTGGGGACAGACCTATGTGGCCAGCGGTTTTGCCGGGGTCTGCATGGCGGTGGTGCCATTGTTCGTGCTGCCACTAGCGCATCTCCTTGTGCCCGGAGAGGCCATGACCCTGCGCCGCAGCATCGGGTTTCTGACCGGCTTTGCGGGTGTTCTGGTTCTGATTGGCCTGGATGCCCTCAGTAGCGCTGGCACCGATTTTGAATCCCTCGCGCGCCTTGCCTGCGTGGGGGCTGCGCTCTGTTATGCCATCGGTGCGATAGTGACCCGGCTGGCACCTTCCGTGAACATGCTGTCACTGTCGGCCGCCGCCCTGATATGTGCAAGCGTCATGATCGTACCCGTTGCACTGCTACAGGAAGGCGTCCCGTCACTCCCCGAGGCACGCCCGATGATGGCAATCCTCTACCTTGGCCTGTTCCCGACCGCGCTGGCGCAGATCCTTCTGGTGCAGATCGCCCGCAGCGCCGGACCGGCCTTTTTGTCCACCGTGAACTACCAGGTTCCGGTCTGGTCAGTCCTGTTCGGCGCGCTACTTTTGAACGAAGTCGTGCCGCCGCAGCTGTTTGCTGCCCTTGCCCTGATCCTTGGCGGTCTTTTGCTGAGCCGCGCGCCCCGCCGACGCGCTGCTGTCGCCAGCTAGTGCAGACGCCTGTCAATTCCGGACCAATCAAAAATTGGTTGACCTCACCATTTTTGCCAGGTCATGTCACGCCGATGCAGGCTTGAGGAAGAGATGCCCGAAATCGCAGGACGCTATTGGCTGATGACCGCCACGCTGGGGTTCATCTGGGGGGCGACCTTCATGGTGATCGAACTGGCGCTGGAGGGAATTACTCCCTTCTGGCTGACCGCTGGGCGGATCGGTTTTGCGGCCCTGCTTTTGTGGGGCATCTGGGGCGCGCGCGGGTTTCCCTTGTTCAAGGAGCAGACGAACTGGCCTGTTCTGTTGCTTCTTGGCCTTCTGAACACACTTGTGCCCTTCTCTCTGATCAGTTGGGGGCAGCAATATGTAACCTCTGGCTTTACCGGGGTGACCATGGCCGGGATCGGGCTGATGGTGTTACCACTGGCGCATGTCTTTATCCCCGGCGAGCAGATGAGCCTGCGCAGACTGGCCGGCTTCCTGATCGGCTTTGCAGGAGTTGCCCTCCTGTTCGGAGGTCAGGCCTTTGACAGCACCGGCGACGCGATGGAGCCACTGGGCCGCCTAGCCTGCCTTGCGGCAGTGGCCTGCTATGCGGTCTCTTCAATCCTTACGCGACGCCTGCCTCCAGTGGACCCGGTTGGCCTTGCTGCAATCCCTTTGGCAATCGGAACGCTCCTCATCCTGCCCACCGCCTGGATGGTCGAAGGGTCGCCGCCCTCGGTAGATCTGCAAACGCTGGGCTATCTCGCCATTCTCGGTCTGTTTCCAACCGCTGGCGCCGCCTTTTTGAGGGTCTTGGTGATTCGCGGTGCAGGCCCGACGTTCATGAGCCTCACCAGCTATCAGGTGCCGGTGTGGTCGGTGGTGCTGGGCGTTGTCTTCCTCAACGAACCACTTCCGGCCAGTCTTTTGGTAGCGCTTGCCCTAATCCTGAGCGGTATGGGATTAAGCCAGTACGGCGCGCTCAGACGGCTGTTCGGGCGAGGGCAGTAACGCTCAGCGCACCGCCTGCCACAGCCGCACGGCCTGCACGGTGTCTGCTACATCATGCACGCGCAGGATCTGCACACCCTGAGCGAGGCCAGCAAGCCCCACTGCGATCGAACCCGGTGCACGCTGATCGGCCTGCGCGGCGCCGCCGATTTTCCCAATGAAGCCTTTTCGCGACACACCCAGAAGAACCGGACAGCCCAGACCGTGGAACAGGCTTAGTCCCCGCAACAAGGCCAGATTATGCTCCAACGTCTTGCCAAAGCCGATGCCGGGATCGATGACGATCTGATCACGCAAGACGCCAATCGCCTCAAGCCGGTCCACCTGCTCTGAAAGGAAATCATAAACGTCGAGCAGCACATTGTCATAGCTCGGCGCCTCTTGCATCGTAGCTGGATCGCCCTGCGCATGCATCACGCAGACCGGAACACCCGCCTGTGCCGCCACGGGAGCCAGCGCCGCGTCGAAAGTGAAACCCGAGACATCATTGATCAGCCCGGCACCGGCCTCCAACGCCTCTACCGCAACCGGTGCTTTACGCGTGTCGATGGAGATCGCAACAGAGGAGGATGCCCGAATGGCCTCGATCGCCGGGACTGTGCGGGCGATCTCTTCCTCTTCGGGAATGAAATCGGCGCCAGGGCGGGTGGATTCACCGCCCACATCAATGATGGTGGCGCCTTCCTCGACCATGCGCAGAGCGGCGGCAGAGGCCGCCTTTACCTCGGCGTGGCGCCCCCCATCCGAGAAACTGTCAGGGGTGACGTTCAGAATGCCCATGATTTGTGGCTGGGTCATGTCCAACCCGCAGATAGCGGCGCGGCGAAAGCTCAAGCGGTGACGCACCTCTTCGGGAATAAGCCCCGCAGGCATCAGCCGCGGCGGACCATCCCGGCTGAGAAGCTCCACTTCGGAAAACCAAAGGGCGGACCCGCCCGCCAGAGGCACCGCGCCTTCCGGGCGGGCTTCACCGTGCTGCACCAAAGGCCGGTAATATGTCAAAGCGTGCGTTGCTCCACATCCACGGCGCGCAAGGCCACCTGCTGTTCGCTCGGCAGCTCGGCGCCAATCACAATCATCTCTTCCGCTTCGAATGTTGCCGCAAACCACGAGGCAAGTGCAACCGCATCCGACGGCGCCGCCGAGGGGCCATCCACCGCATCCAGTACGATCTTGGAAGGCGCCCAAACACAGATCTGGCCGTTTTTCATGGCCCAGTCCAACTCGGTCCGGGTGGCAACCACCTTGCAGCGATGGTCTTTTGCGGCCAGACGCCATGCGTTTTGCTCAATGGCAAGGAGGTCGATCCGGCGCTGAGTCATCTTGTGCCCGGTCTGTGGCACATGCAAGGGATGCGCCCCGACACAAAGGATCAGCGGGCGCTGGCGGCATTCCATCTGGTCGATCCAGCCAGCAAGGTTGTCGCTGTCGATCGCAGCATTGGAAAGGTACATGAGGCGGGGGTGAGGAACCTCTTCTTCCTCAACCACGTGGCTGACCTGATCCTTGGAGCGCACGATTTCAACGCCCAGCGCACCGGGCCCACGATCCAGTTTTTCAATACGGACAAATGATCGGATCGCCTGCGGTTCCAACAGGACCCGCTCTGCCACACGTTCGGCGAGCGTTTCCAGTAGGTTCAAACGCTCCGCGGCCAGTTCATAGGCGATTGCCTCGGTCACCTTGTCATAGGACAGGATACGGTCGACATCATCGTCAAGGTCCGCCGGCAGAGGTGCCACCTCCACGACAACGTTGAAACAGATCCGCTGTGTTGTACCCCGCTCCGCTTGAAAGGCCCCGATCTCGACTTCGACAAGATGATCGCGCAGCGAAATCCTGTCGAGCGGACCACCGGAGGCCGTGGCGATGGAGCGTTCGGAAGGGTGTTCAAATGCGAGACGGATCTCTGAGGGCATGGCTGCGGGCCTCTGTCTGGCTGTACGTTTGGGCGGCGGTCCACCCTACCTTTGTTTTGCCGTCCATATCAGGCCCGCATGCGCCGCACCAGCGCCCGAAAACGCCCTGTGCGGCAGCGAGGGTCACCAAGGATCCAAATCAGTTGTTAGAAGCAGTGCGATACCGATCGTCGCGATAGAACAGGTGTACCCCAATACGCGCGGTCTTGGTGAAATGACTGCTCCAGCGGGGACGCACGGCCGTCGTATGATAGTAAGTCGCTCCCTCGGTCAGGCCGGTTTCGACACCATCCAGAACGAGGCGCGCCACCTTGGCAACGCGCTCATAAGCAGCCTTTTCACGAATGACTTCTTCGTGCCCATCGCAGGTATAAGTGAACTGGCACTGGTAACGGCGACCGGTACCCTGATTGATCACGCCGCAATAGCTGCCAGGGAACTGATCGGCGTTGACGCGATTGCGGATCACTTCGGCAACGGCAAACTGCCCTTTGATGGTCTCACCACGCGCTTCAAAGTATAGAGCCTCGGCAAGGCAGGCAAATTCCTCATTGCCAGTTGCCTTGGGCTGGGCATCGATCCAGGCGCGGGTGAACTGCACATCCTTAACGGGCTTGCGAGACGCCTTTGGTTTGAACCCGAACAGGCCACTCAGGCGGCGTTCGGGCACGGAATTCAGAGCAGACTGCTCGCGGTTGAAAAGGGACTTCAATCCGGTCTCGGCCTGGGCCGTGGGTGTCGTGACCGTAAGGGCCGCCAGAACGGCAGCCAGCGTCAGGAGTTTCATATTGCAGATCCTCGTTTATCAGCTTGCGCGGCCTCCCCAGATAGCGCGAGGGCAGCCTTTAAAGGATAAACCGCCCAGCGTCCACCTATACGGAAGTGCAGGGCGGCCCGAGGGCTGGAAGGCTGGATCTGGGCGCTGCGTATCGGACGCCCACAAACGCAAATTTTGTTAATTTTTTGCGTAAGTTGGAGCGGCTTTCCCGATCTTTTCCCCGATCGCAAGCTGGGCGGCGGCTAACCGCACAGCCGGAACCCGGAACGGGGAGCATGACACGTAATCGAACCCCGCTGCACGGCAAAATGCAATCGATTCGGGGTTGCCTCCGTGTTCGCCGCAGATGGAAAGCGTAATATCTGTGCGTCCCTTGCGGCCCCGCTGCACACCAAGTTTCAACAATTCGCCCACTCCGTCCACATCCAGCACATGGAACGGGTCCTCGGGGAATACCCCTTGCTGGACATAATTCGACATGAACCGTCCGGCATCGTCACGGGACAATCCATAAGTCATCTGCGTCAAATCGTTCGTTCCAAAGCTCAGGAAGGCTGAGTGAACGGCAATTTCCTCGGCCCGGAGCGCAGCACGCGGTGTTTCCACCATCACCCCCAGGCGATAGTCAAAGCGTTGCCCTCTTTCGGCGCTGACTGCCAAGGCCACCGCATCGATCCGGGCCTTGACCAGTTCGACCTCGCGTTTGGCCGAAACCAGTGGGATCATGATCTCAGGTACAACCGGCGCGCCATCCTTGGAGGCTTCAAGCGTGGCCTCAAAGATCGCGCGGGCCTGCATATCGTAGATTTCCGGCACGGTCACACCAAGCCGCACGCCGCGCAGCCCCAGCATGGGGTTATATTCCTCCAGTTCCTCAACCCGGCGGGTGATGTCGCTGACCGGGATACCCAGCGCCTCGGACAGCTCGCGCTGACCAGACATCGAGGTGGGCAGGAATTCATGCAACGGCGGGTCGAACAGGCGGATGCACACCGGCAACCCCTCCATGATGCGGAACAGCTCGCGGAAGTCATCGCGCTGCATCGGCAAAAGGCGCGCCAGTACCGCAGCCCGCCCGGCCGAGGTTTCGGCGAAGATCATCTCGCGCATCACCGTCAGACGGCCCGGATCAAAAAACATGTGCTCGGTCCGGCACAGGCCGATCCCCTCGGCCTTGAAATTGCGGGCTGTTTGGGCGTCCGCAGGCGTGTCGGCGTTGGCACGGATCCCCATGTCACGAGCCTCATCCGCCCAGGCCAAAAGGGTCTGGAACGCATCGTCCTGCGCCGCCTCGAGCATCTCTGGTTCACCAGCCAGAACCTGACCGCTGCTGCCATCGATCGTCACGATATCGCCTTGACCAAAGATGCGGCCATCCGGCGCCACCAGTTGCTTGCGCTTAGGCAAAAACTTCATGTTCGAAGCACCCACGATGCAGGGAACCCCGAGCCCACGCCCAATCACGGCGGCGTGGCTGGTCATGCCACCCCGTTCGGTCAGGACGGCCGCAGCGGCATGCATGCCCCGCACGTCCTCGGGCGAGGTTTCGCGTCGTACCAGAATACAAGGCTCGCCGCGGGCCGCGCTGGCCTGGGCATCCACAGCGTTGAAAACAAGAGCTCCTGTTGCGGCACCGGGGCTAGCCGCGATCCCAGCGCCGATCACGTCACGCTTGGCATCGGGCGCCACCTGCCGGTGGAGCAGCTCGTTCATGGCATGTGCATCGACCCGCATCAGCGCCTCATGCGGGGGAATGATGCCGTCTTGCGCCAAAGCTACGGCAATCCGTACTGCGGCGCGGGCCGAACGAGCCACGCGCACCCCGTCCAATATGTGAACAGAGCCGTCCTGGATGACAAACTCCACCTGCATTTCCTCACGCAGGCGGCGCCGCATCAGTTCCGCATGGGCCTTGAGATCGGCAAATGCCGTTGGGGCAAGCTCTTCAAGCGAGGGTCCCCGCTCATCCTTTTCCAGGAACAGTGCCCCTGCCCCTGCCCCCAGAGCCTCGCGTCCCTGCGACTGGCTGAGATAGCGCCCGGTCAGCTGAGGTTTGCCGGTGCGCGAGTCCACAAGCTGCAAAACACCCGATCCGCATTCCCCCTGCCCCAGTCCCGGGATCATCTCCTGCACCACCAGCCCCAGCCCCGCATCTGCCGGCGCCCCCTTGGCCTGCCGCAAGAGGCGGGCAGAGGTGCCCTCCCAGGCCCGCGCCATGGAGCGCAGCACCGCGCCGAGCTGCTCTGCCGGGTCTTGCGGGAACGGTTCATCCGTTTCCGCCTCATAGGCCAGCAGCGTTTCGCGCAAGGCATCCGGGCCACCGTCCTCGACATCGTCGAAGGCATCAGGATCCAGCCGCGCAACATGAACGGCATAGGATTGCACAAAGCGCAGATACAGCCCCGCCGCAGCCTCTTCGCCAAGCCGTGCGCACAGCTCCTTGCAGCGGGCCTCGTTCATACCGATGTTCAGGATTGCCCCCGGCCCGCCCCAATCGGGATCCTCGGAAGAGGGGCGCACACAAAGGAGCGCATCCGAAGCAAATGATTGCAGTATCGCATCGATATTCGGCAAATGGCCGCTGGCGATCGCATGCACTGCGTCAAAAGACAGGGCCACGGTGCGCGGCACTGGCATTTCCAGACGCACCAGGCGCTGTAAGCACTTTGCCCGTCCGCCATGGCTGGAGGTCGCAATCGGAGCTGACTGGGTGATCAGCGTGGCCAGGGGCGCATCGGGCATTGTCTATCCTGAACTTTCTGCACTGCGGCACATTCCGCGTGCTTGCAGCATAAGCTTGATCGCCCTTCCTGCAAGGGGGAAGCGCCCTTGCAAGTCTGCATCAAATGAAAGACGCCGCGCAATCTGCACGACGTCCACCTTTATCAAAGCTTCAGCTCACAACCGCGAGGCACCAATCACCCCTCCAACCGGGTCAGATCGGCAACCTGACCACAAACCTTGCGGATTTGCCCGAGGAGATTCAACCGGTTGCGGCGCACGATGTCGTTGTCCGAATTCACCTGCACCGCCTCGAAAAAGGCATCGATCGGCTGGCGCAATGCGGCCATGCCGCCCATGGCGGCCGCGAAATCCTCGGCTTCGATGGCCGAGGAGATCGCTCCCTCGCCAAGGGCAAGCGCATCAAACAGGGCCGTTTCACTGGCGTCTTCGGCGAATTTCTTGTCAGCGCCAAAGGAATACTCCACCCCGTCCTTTTCCTCAGCCTGGGACAGGATGTTGTTGGCCCTCTTGAAGCCCTGCAAAAGGTTCTCGCCCTCTTCTGTCTTCAGGAACGCCTCCAGCGCGCGGGCACGTTTGACCAGAAGGGTCAGATCGTCATTACCCGCCATCGCGATACAGGCATCGATCACGTCATGGCGAATACCCTGATCTCGCAGGAAGACCTTCAGGCGGTCATGGAAGAAGGTCAAAAGGTCGCGCGATACATCCGGCAGGCTTTCCTTCAGCTCTTCCAGATGTTTCGGCAGATCGCCGTCAAAGGCATCGAGAACCGTGCGCACCGCCGAGCCGAACACGCCGTGATCGGCAATCTCTTCAATCATGTCATTCAAAAGGCCGGTTGCAACTTCGTCCTCGCCATTCTGTTTCAACTCATGGCGCAGAAGATGCGCGTCGATGTGCTGATCCAGCGGCGTGCGAATGTCGTTTTCCAGCACAAGCCGGATCACCCCAAGCGCGGCGCGGCGCAGGGCAAAGGGGTCTTTTGACCCGGTCGGTTTTTCATCAATGGCCCAAAACCCGGTCAGCGTGTCCAACTTATCCGCCAGCGCCACCACAACGGAGAGTTTCTCGCTCGGCACATCGTCCGAGGGGCCAAGGGGGGAATAATGCTGCTCGCAGGCGTTTGCCACCTCCTGTGGAAGGCCCGCAGCCTCGGCGTAATAACGCCCCATCAGGCCCTGCAGCTCGGGGAACTCATAGACCATTTCGGACGAGAGGTCCGCCTTGGCCACCCGCGCGGCCTGTTCCGCCAGATCCGCATCCGCGCCCACAACGGGGGCCAGCTCGCGGGCCAGTGCCGCGATGCGCTCGATCCGCTCTGCCTGGGTGCCCAGCTTGTTGTGGAAGGTGACATTGGACAGCGCCTCGGTCCAGGCGCTCATGCCACCCTTGGCGACACGCAGGTCGTTTTCCCAGAAAAATTTCGCATCGGCCAGACGCGCCGACAGGACCTTTTGGTTGCCTGCGAGAATGGTTGCGCCGTGATCGGCGGTTTCGCGGTTGGCCACGGTGACAAAGCCCTCGATACGGCTCGTCTTGGGGTTGCGGACCGAAAAGAACTTCTGATGCTCTTTCATCGAGGTCTGCAGCACCTCGGGCGGCAGCCCCAGGAAATCATCATCGATCTTGCCCATCAGGACCACGGGCCATTCGACTAGCCCAGCAACCTCGGCCAGAAGGCCTTTGTCCTCGACCACTTCAAGGCCTGCGGCAAAGGCCTGGTTGGTGGCGTCATGCCAGATGGTATCCGCGCGCTCTGCCGGGTCGAGGATTACATGAGCGCGTTTCAGCTTGGCTGTGTAGTCTTCAAAGGAGGCGACCGAGAAGGCATCCGGCGCCATAAACCGGTGACCCTTGGTGCTGCCTGCGGCCTTCAGGCCTTCGATTTCGAAGGAAACCACCTCGGCGCCGCCCTCATCCGTCAGGATGCACAGGATCGACTGCAAAGGGCGCACCCAGCGCAAAGTCCCAGCCCCCCAGCGCATGGATTTGGGCCAGGGGAAGTTACGGATGGTTGTTTCCAGTACTTCCGCGATGATCTCGGCGGCCGGGCGGCCCGGCTTTTCGATTGTCGCGAAATAGACGGCGCCCTTGGGCGTGTCGCGCTCTTCAAGTTGATCACGATCGATCCCGGCGCCGCGCAGGAAGCCTTCGACCGCCTTGTCCGGCGCGCCGACCTTGGGCCCCTTTCGCTCTTCGCGTATGGTGGGGCTTTCGGCCAGCAGACCCTCAACGGCCAGCGTCAGGCGGCGCGGGGTCGACAGGGCATGGGCCGCCGCATAGGTCAGACCGGCCTCGACCAAACCGTCGGTCATCCGCTTTTTCAGATCCTCCGCCGCACGCGCCTGCATGCGGGCCGGGATTTCCTCGGAGAACAGTTCAATCAGCAGGTCGGGCATCTGGGATCCTCAGAAGTTCACGATCGTCTGGATGACGATTGCATTGGCAATATCAACAAAGAAGGCGGATACAAGGGGGAGCACCACAAAGGCAATAGGTGATGGGCCATAGCGTTTGGTCACAGCGGTCATATTGGCAATGGCCGTGGGCGTGGCGCCAAGGGCAAAGCCGCCAAAGCCGGCCGCCAGCACGGCGGCACGATAGCCGCCACCCAGCAATGGAAACAACACCAGCAGCACGAACAGCACCGTAAAGAGCGTCTGTCCCAGCATTACGGCAAGGATGGCAGGACCAAGGTCAGCAATGGTCCAGAGCTGCAGGCTCATCAACGACATCGCGAGGAAAATCCCCAAGGAGACCTCCGAAATCAACGCGAGCGATGGCGTTCGGGCGACGGCCGGAGCGGCCGGAAACAGCAGCGCGCGCAGGTTTGCAATAAAGATGCCCGCCACAAGGCACGGTACAAAGAGCGGCAGTTTGACACCCAGTGTCTCGAGCCCCTCCCAGCCCGCATAACCTAGAATGATCGCAAAGTTGAGATAGAGAAGGCTGCGCATGACACCATCAGGCGCAATGATCTGAGGCGGCGCTCCGTTTGGTGCGGCAAGGCCCGCAATTGGCCCCTGATCGGGTCGATCCGGCGCCAGGGCGTCGCGCTGGATCAGATAGCCGGCGATCGGTCCGCCAATGACAGCCGCCAAAACAAGGCCCAGCGTTGCGACGGCAACGCCCAATTCTTGCGCGGCGCTCAGACCGGTCGCCGCAGCAACTTCGGGCGCCCAGGCAATCGCCGTGCCGTGCCCGCCGATCAGCGCCGCCGATCCAAAGAGTACACCGGCCTGCGCCGGATATCCGAATATCGCCGCCCCGGCACCGCCGATCAGGTTCTGCGAAAGGATCGTGAGCAGGGTCAGCGCCAGCAGGATCATCAAGGGCCGCCCGCCAGAGATCAAATCTCCGAGCCGCGCATTCAGCCCAATTCCGGCAAAAAACATCACCAGAAAGAAGTCGCGAGCCTCCAGCTCGAAGACAATCTCAACATCCAAAACGAGATAAACGCCCATCAGGAAAAGCGAGGCGAGCAAACCTCCACTGACGGCCTCGGGAATGTTCAGTCGCCGCAACAAACCGAACCGCTTGTTGAGCATCCCCCCACCGAGGAAGACCGCCAATCCAAGCGTTACCGTGATGAAATCCGGAATGAGCATCGGGGGCAGCGCTCCTGTTCACCCGGACATTCGCGGTCCGGCTTTACTCGCTTTCTGGGCGCGGCGGGCAGGCTTCGGTGACGATGGCACTGCCATTGTAGATCTGTTCGCCGCAATTGTTCAGCTCATGCCAGACAAAGCCACGTCCGTCCGCACCGATGACTGCAATCCGGTCCACCCCGTAAGAGATGTTCTTGACCGACAGGAATGCAGTGGCAGAGCCTTCTTTCAGTGCCGTGCCGATTTCGGCAGCGTCAAAACAGTCGAACCAACCCGGCGCGTTGCGTGGCACGTTGAGGTCAGAAGTCGCGAATTCCGAGGCCAGATCCTCTGGTATCACGTCTGTCGTAAAACAGGCGCGGTAGCGGATCGGAGAGCTTTCCGCATCGATCGCCTGAAAATCACCATAAGGTATCGGGCGCGGCTCAGTTCCATCCAGCGGCGTCAGAACCACATCAAGCCCAGGCTGCGGCGTCACATCCTCATAGAACCCATAAACTTGCAGGTAATACATGGACACACCCGCAACCAAAGCGCAGATGCCCAACACAATCCCGATAACCTTGCCCATCATGGCGTTTCTTCCCCTCAGGTCTGACCCTCAGGCGGCCTGGCCACCTGCTTCGGTTTGTACAAATGCGTCGGCGCATTGCTTGGCAAGCGCCCGCACCCGGCCGATATAGGCCTGACGTTCAGTCACGGAAATGACTCCGCGCGCATCGAGGAGATTAAAAATGTGGCTGGCCTTGATACATTGGTCATAGGCTGGGTGCGCCATAATGATGCGCTTGCCGGTCTTGGGGTCGATATGCTCCTGCGCGAGAATGGTCGTGCACTCGGCCTCGGCCTCTTCAAAGTGGCGCAGCAGGACGTCGGTGTTCGCGACATCAAAATTCCAGCGGGCGTATTCTTCTTCGGTCTGCTTGAACACGTCGCCATAGGTCAGCGGAATCGGCGCATCGGGGTCGTTAAAGGGCATGTCCATGACGTGATCGATGCCAAGTACATACATCGCCAGACGCTCAAGCCCGTAGGTCAGCTCACCCGAGACAGGCGCGCAGTCATGGCCCCCGACCTGCTGGAAATAGGTGAACTGGCTGACCTCCATCCCGTCGCACCAGACTTCCCAGCCAAGCCCCCAGGCGCCCAGGGTCGGGCTCTCCCAGTCGTCCTCGACAAAGCGGATGTCGTGCAGGTCCATATCGATGCCGATGGCCTCAAGACTGCCGAGATAGAGCTCCTGCAGGTTCGGCGGCGAGGGTTTGATAAGGACCTGGTACTGGTAGTAGTGCTGCAGGCGGTTGGGGTTTTCACCATAGCGCCCGTCGGTGGGGCGGCGCGAGGGCTGCACATAAGCCGCGGCCCAAGGCGCAGACCCCAAAGAGCGCAGCGTTGTTGCCGGGTGAAAGGTGCCTGCTCCGACTTCCATATCATAGGGCTGCATGATGGCGCATCCCTTGGATGCCCAATAGGACTGAAGCCGCAGGATGATCTCCTGAAAGGAACGTGGAGCGCCCGTGGAGGCGGCAGCGGCAGTGGTGTTTTGGGTCATGTCAGATCCCTCTCTGGGACATCTTTTCGGGTCAGAGAATGCGGGGTTCTTCCTATGCAACCCCCTGCCGAGCGTCAACGGCTAGTCTTGCACGGAGCACCGTTGTCAGCCTCTTCCAGCCGCACGGGCAACAAAGGTGATGGAATGCTGCATCAAGAGACGAATTCCCCGTTTACCGGGAGTTTGCTTTGTTCTCCTAAAATGCTTATCTGCCCGGCAACAATTTACCCCATCGGGATAGAGGTCCTGCAATGAAAAGAATTTCATCCGCCCTGCTGCTGGCGGTCACCACGATTATGATTGCCTTTGGCGGATCCGCCCATGCGCAACAGGCAAGCCAGGATACCGTCTGGATCCAGATCGCTGCGCGGCCGTCCCTGAGCGAGGCCCAGGCAGAGGCTCAGGAATTTGCATCGCGCCTGCCGGATGTTGCCGGCTTTACCTTGGGCGCAGGTTGGTACGGTATCGTGCTTGGCCCCTATACGCGTCAGGATGCCGAGCGCGTTCTGCAAGTCTATCGCACCGAAGGACAAATCCCGCGCGACAGCTTCATCGCCTTTCAGGAAAACCTGCGCAACCAGTTCTACCCGGTGGGCGCGCGGGATCAGGCAACTGCAACTGCCCCCGTCGCACCGGAGGTGAGTGCCGCTCCCGCGGTCACAACGCCCGAACCGCAGGTGACTTTGCCCGATGAAACACCTGCCCAGGCGCGCCGTAGCGAGCAAGCGCTGAGCCGCGACGAGAAAAAGGAGCTCCAGATCGCGCTCAGGGCAGCCGGCTTCTACGACTCCGCAATCGACGGATCCTTTGGCCGCGGCACCCGCGGCGCCATGTCCGACTGGCAGCTGAGCAAAGGGTTCGACCCCACCGGCGTACTGACCACTGCGCAGCGTAAGCTCCTGATGGATGACTACAATGCGCCACTGATCTCGGTGGGCATGGCAGAGGTGTTGGACTCCCGCGCAGGCATTTCCATGCAGATCCCGGCGGCCGAGGTAACCTTTGCCCGCTATGAGTCGCCCTTCGCCCATTACGACAGCAGCGGCGACCTCGGTGCTCGCGTTCTGCTGATCAGCCAGCGCGGCGACAAGAATACCCTGTTTGGTCTCTATGATATCATGCAGACCCTTGAAGTCGTGCCTCTGACCGGCCCGCGCGAACGTAGCAGCGACAGCTTCACGATCGAGGGGCGCAACGGGCAGATCGTCTCCTACACCGAAGCCAGCCTGAACGGCGGGCAGATCAAGGGCTTTACCCTGATCTGGCCTGCGGGCGACGAAGCCCGCCGTACCCGCGTTCTGGCCGCCATGCGCGAGAGCTTTGCCCGGATCGATGGCGTTCTTGAGGACACGGCGGGAAGCGACCTGAGCCAAAGCGTCGATCTCCTGGCCGGCCTGGAGGTGCGCAAGCCGCGCCTGTCACGCTCTGGCTTCTTTGTGAGCCAGAATGGAGCCGTGATCACCACATCCGACGTGGTTGCGGGTTGCAGCCGGATCACCCTGGATCACGGCTATCAGGCCACGGTGACGGCCAACGCTCCGGAGAGCGGCTTTGCGATCCTGCAGCCGGTAGAGCGGCTTGCGCCCATGGCGGTTGCCGGTCTAAGCACCCAGTCCCCGCGCCTGAAATCAGAGGTCGCGGCCTCCGGGTTCTCCTACGAGGGGGTACTTGGCGCTCCCAGCCTGACCTTTGGCGTTCTCGAGGATGTCAAAAGCCTGGACGGCAACACCGGCGTGATCCGCCTTGATCTTTCGGCGCAGGCTGGCGATGCGGGCGGTCCGGTTCTTGATGCCTCCGGTGCGGTTCTCGGCATGCTGCTTCCGCAAGAGATCAAAGGACGGCAGCTGCCCGAAGGTGTCAGCTTCGGCGTCAACGCAGCTGCGTTGCGCGAGGCGCTGATCGCCGCGAATATCCCGATGTTTGTTCCTGCAGGCAGCGGCGCGGCTTTGCCGAATAAGGCCCTGGTGCGTCAGGCCAGCGGCATGACCGTACTGGTGAGCTGCTGGGACTAAAAGCGACCCGCTTTCATTCCCAAAATGCGAAAAGCCAGAGCTATACCGCTCTGGCTTTTTTATTTTGCACTCCCGTCAAACTGGATGCGGGTTTCAATAGGCGTGGATGCGACCGTCCCAAGTGTGAAAACAGCCCGTCGTGGACATGTCGAGCACATCGAATTCGTGCAGAAGACCCTCAACAGACTCCTCTACCGAGATATCCCCTTCCATACCGCCCATATCGGTGCGCACCCAACCGGGATGGTAGATGCCAACCGCAATTCCGTCAGGCTTGAGATCTGATGCCAGATTGCGACCGATATTGAGTGCTGCAGCCTTTGAGGCGCGATAGGCATAGCTGCCGCCGGGTGCACGGGCATGGCTGGCCATCTGGGAGGAGATGATTGCAATCTTCGGCTTCTCGGCCCGGCGCAGGTTCCCCAAAAGCGCCTGTACGGTCAGGAACACCCCGGTGACATTCACTGCCAGCGTCTTGTTCCATACTTCGGCCGTGTACTCTTCGATAGACATTCCCTTGTCGATATAAACGCCAGCATTGCAGACAAGAAGATCAATTGGCTTGTCGCCAAGCTGGGCTGCAAAGCGTGCCTGCTGACCCGGATCGCACACATCAAGACGCACACCCGATGAATGGTCGCGCGACGTTCCAGTCACCTCGTATCCGGCACCTGCCAACCGGGCGACAAGCTCCCGGCCAATACCCCGGCTGGACCCGGTCACAACTGCATGCATGAAAATGTCCTTTTAATTCGTTTTCCGCGTTGGACCAAATGGCAAAGGCACAACCGGAACCCCGTCTTCAATCAGCGATTTTGCCTCATCCAGACGCGCCTCTCCATGGATCGAACGCGGCGGTGCCTCCCCGAGATGCATCGCGCGCGCCTCTGAGACGAAGTCCTTGCCCACATAATCGGAGTTGGCTTCGACCTGTTTGCGCAGCTCCTTGATCGCCTTTTCCACCTCGCTGGATGGCGCGGTCAAGGCACCGCCGACAGGCTCCGGCCGTTGCTGCGCCTCAGACGCAGCTTCCGTGTCCGACTGATCAAAGCTCTCGGCTTTGCCGCCCTGAGATACCGCCTTGCGCCCGGGACGCACACGCGGCGCCATGATCGCCTTTTCGACCTTGGCGCTGCCGCAAACCGCACAGGATACCATGCCCGCGTCCGCCAATTTGTCGTAGGCAGCAGCCGACTGAAACCAGCTGTCAAAGCTGTGACCCTCTGCACATTTCAAGCTGTAGCGTATCATCTTATCTCTCGTCGCAGCTTCTTGCCAACTTGGCTTTTTGCCCACGGCCCCCTCAAGAGTGGAAAAGTTCCGAGTCAATCACCGCCGGATCGAAGTTGGCCAAAATGGCCTTGAGTCCCTTCTCCTGAACCAACGCGGCAGCCTTTCGTGGCGATTTCCATGCGCGCGTCCTTTGGTCCCGTTCGGGAAACTCATCCTTCAACGCCGTCACGAACACCGGATAGACGCGCACCACACATTGTAGCGGGGCCAGTTCGCGCCGCCACTTTTCGTAGGAGTACTCACCAATACACTGGTCAATCGGCACGCCGCGCACGCCAGCCTCCTCCCAAGCCTCGATCGCCGCAGACTGTGCCAGGCTACGTCCCTCGACGGGCCATCCCTTGGGCAGGATCCAGCGCCCGGTTCCACGCGAAGTGACCATCAGGATCCGCGGTTTTCCGACTTTGGTCATGCGACAGCACAGCGCCGCGACCTGGGTTGCGACGGCCGAACCCGAAACAGCATACAGTGCGGATTTATTCAAAGGAACACCACCTGATTTTCCCGGCCATCAGGACAGACGGCCAGCGCCCTGCTCTCCTGCATCCTCTTGATAGCAGAGTTTAACCCAGAAGTTGAAGCGTGCATTACAGCAGATGCCTATCATTTCTCGCGCCAGCGGGTCACATCACCGCGAACGCCCTCCCAGGCGCCCTCTGACAGCGCAAGGCCCAACACCCGGTCCGGGTTGGTTGGCGGCGGCATCAACACGCCGTCCAGTTTTTCAAAGCCAAAGCGGCTGTAATAGGGCGCATCGCCCACCAGCATGACCCGCGCCCAGCCGCTGGCAAAAGCGCGCGCAAGGCTGTCGCGGATGAGCGATCCCCCCAGCCCCTCTCCCTGGTGGGTGGGGTGTACCGCAACCGGTCCAAGAAGCAAGGCATCAACATTGCCCACATGCACGGGCCAAAATCGGATCGCACCGGCCAGGATCCCCAACTCATCCCGCGCCACGAGGCTGAGGCCCGCGACCGGCGCCACGCCATCGCGCAATCGATAGGAGGACAGCGCCTCCCGACCCGGCGCAAAGCACAGATCATAGAGCGCCTCGACCTCCCATCGGTCATCGGGCTGTTCCGGTTTCAATTCGATCACGCCACTCACGCCTCCGCGAAATCGCCCCTCAAGGGGTGGAAATCGCCCTAACACGGGCCTAAGCATTGAGCAAACACTTGGAGATGCGCATGTTCTACCGCCCCGAAGACGGCCACGGCCTGCCCCACAACCCGTTCAACGCCGTGATCACCCCGCGCCCGATCGGCTGGATATCTTCCCGCTCTGCCGATGGGATAAACAACCTGGCCCCCTATTCCTTCTTCAACGGAGTGGCCTACACCCCGCCGCAGGTCATGTTTGCCTCCACCGGCAGCAAGGAGGATCAGGACAACACTAAGGACAGCATGGTCAATATCGAGGAAACAGGCGTCTTCTGCGTCAATGTGGTGGCCTATGCCATGCGCGATGCGATGAACGCCAGTTCGCAGACCCTTGGCAAGGACGTGGATGAGTTCGCCCATGCGGGCCTGACCGCGGTCGAGTGTGAAACCATAAACTGCGCCCGCATCGCTGACGCCCCGGCGGCACTGGAATGCAAGCTGACCAAGATCGTCGATCTGCCCGGCGCGGCAAACCGTGTCGCCTTTGGCGAGGTGACCGGCGTGCACCTGCGTGACGATTGCCTCAAGGACGGAATGTTCGACGTTACCACGTTTGAACCCCTCGCACGGCTTGGCTATCGCGACTATTCCCGCGTTACCGAGGTTTTCTCGCTCGCCCGTCCGGACGACTGATCCATGCCCCTGCCCGACCCAAGCCTGCGCCACCCGATCGTCCTGCCTGACGCTACGCCCCATGAGGGCACCGTGATGCTATCGCGCGCGGTGGACCACCCGAATTTCAAGGCTGGTGATTATACCTACGCCTCGGACTTCGACCCGCCAAAGGACTGGGCCGCGCGCCTGGCGCCTTATCTCTTTCCTGGCGCCCGCGAGAGGTTAGTGATCGGGCGTTTCTGCCAGATTGCCCATGGGGTGCGCTTCATCACCTCTTCGGCCAACCACGGGCAGGACGGGCTCAGCTGCTATCCCTTCCCGGTGTTCGACCCGGATCAGATGGCAGGGTTTCAGCCCGACACCCGTGACACGGTGATCGGCAATGATGTTTGGATCGGCTACGGCGCGATGATCCTGCCCGGTGCGCGCATCGGCGATGGCGCCATCATTGGCGCAGGCGCCGTTGTCCGTGGCACGGTGCCTGCCTACGGCATCGTCACCGGCAATCCGGGCCGCGCCGAACGGTTCCGCTTTTCCAAGCCCCAGATCGCGCGGCTGCTGGCGCTGAAATGGTGGGACTGGCCGGTCGACCTGATCCTGCGCGCCGAACCTGCGCTTCTGTCCGGCGATCTCGACATGCTCGAGAGCCTCGCCCCTGACTGAGTTCACCCTACCTTGGCGGCTGCTTCGGTGAGCCCGAGTGCGTTTTCCAATCAAAAGGGCCTGTGGATCCGCATCCACAGGCCCTCTTTTCAGCGCTATGCCAGCATTCAGTGTCCGCCGAGAACACCCGTCTTGACCGAGTAATCCACCGCCAGCGCGTATTCCGGGTCATCATCGCTGTCGACCATCAGGTGACCCGCTTTCGACAACAGCTGGTGACAATCGCGGCTCAGGTGACGCAATACGATGGTCTTGCCGGCCTCTTCATATTTGGCGGCCAGCGCCTCGATCGCCTGCAGGGCGGATTGGTCCACCACGCGACTATTGGCAAAGTCTACGATCACACGCTCAGGATCATTCGGAACGTCGAACAACTCGATGAACCCATCCGTAGAACCAAAGAACAGCGGACCTTCGATCTCATAAACCTTGGCGCCCTTGTCGCTGACAGATTCGCGGGTGCGCGCATGAATGCGGCGGGCGTTATTCCAAGCATAGGCCAGCGCCGAGACGATCACCCCGACAACAACCGCGATCGCAAGGTCAGTCATCACCGTCACAACGGTCACCAGGACGATGACAAAGGCGTCCATCGGCGGCACCTTGGTCATTACCTTAAAGCTATTCCAAGCAAAGGTTCCGATCACCACCATGAACATCACACCAACGAGTGCCGCCAGCGGGATCTGCTCGATCAAAGGCGAGGCGACAACGATGAACAGCAGGAGGAACAGTGCGGCCGCGATACCCGCGATCCGGGTCCGGCCACCGGATTTCACGTTGATCATTGACTGGCCGATCATGGCACAGCCCCCCATACCCCCAAAGAAGCCGGTGACGATGTTCGACGTGCCTTGCGCAATACACTCCTGGCTGGCGCCCCCCCGCTTGCCGGTGATCTCACCGACAAGGTTCAGTGTCAGCAGGCTTTCGATCAACCCGATGGCCGCAAGGATCACCGCATAGGGCAGGATGATCTGGAAGGTCTCAAAGGTGAAAGGCGCCAGCATGGTGCCATAAAGCCCCTCGCCGGTGCCAAATGGGTTGTGGAAGCTCGGCAGGCCGCCCTCGATCGAGGCCATATCACCGACGCGCGGCACATCTAGGCCCAGCGCGATCACCAGTATGGCCACGATGCCGATCCCTGCCAGCGGCGCAGGGATGACGCTGGTGATCTTGGGGGTGCCCCAGATGATCAGCATGGTCAGCCCCACAAGGCCCAGCATTAGATACAAGGACATACCGCTCAGCCATTCGGTCCCGCCCGTGCCCGGCACCTTGAACTGCGTCAGCTGCGCAAGGAAGATCACGATGGCAAGACCGTTCACAAAGCCCAGCATCACCGGATGCGGCACCAGGCGGATGAACTTGCCCCAATGCATCACACCGGCAATGACCTGCAGGACCCCCATCAGGATGACAGTAGCAAAAAGGTATTCAACACCGTGCTCGGCGACCAGCGCCACCATCACGACCGCTAGCGCCCCTGTCGCCCCGGAAATCATGCCCGGACGCCCGCCGATTACCGCCGTAATCAGACCAACCATAAAGGCCGCGTAAAGACCGACCAGCGGGTGAACGCCTGCGACAAAGGCAAAGGCCACCGCCTCGGGCACCAGGGCAAGCGCCACGGTCAAACCTGACAAAAGCTCGGTGCGAACGCGACCCACAGACCAGCCCTCATCCTGCATGATGGATAGGTTTGGTGGGGAAATACGATTGGCCAAAAGGGCCATGGCGGCGCGTTTCATTAAGAATACCTGTGGTTGGAGGAGGTCACGTTACCGCCCGCCCCTAGCTGAAACTGGCCCTGGGGGCAAGGCTCGTGATCCGGGCTGCCCCCTTCAGGCTCTCTTTTCAGGGGACAGAAAGCACCTGCAAAAGCATACTGCCCAGAAACAGCCCAAACCCGAAAAGACTGTGTGTGATCATGCTATTGATCCGCGCGCGCCAGGGGGCAGCGGTCTTGCCTGCAGCAAAGCCGAGGCCCATTGCAGGCTGCAAAAGGCCAAAGGGTAAGACCACTGTCAGTACGCCATAGCCAAGCGTCAGACCCAGCGTAGGCTCCCGAAGCCATCCTGAGCCGACCCCAAGCCAGAGACCACAGGCCAGAGCGATCCCTACCGCGTAGTGAAAGACCCAGCCCAGTGCGGTCTCAAAAGGCTTGGAAGGTCGGGACTTGTCTTCATTACTGAGGACAGGGCGGCCCTGAAACAGCCCCAAAACCCAACGTCCGACGAAACCCCAGTTCGGCCCTCGCACGCCAAGCCAACGCTCACGTCCCCATGCCGCGACATCAATCAACGCGGTGGCCAACGCCCCGACAAAGGCGAGTTGCCAGATCACGGTCCAAGGCATCTCCATGTTTTGCTCCTATATGGTATCCAAAGCTGCTAGAGATCACAGGTATGCAAATTCAAGCCAACTTGAGGTCAAGATGAAATCCTTGGACATCGCCGAGGTCGCCCTGCGCAGTGGCGTCAAACCTTCAGCCTTGCGCTACTACGAAGAAATCGGCCTGATCCATGCAGACAGCCGCAAGGGGCTGCGGCGGCAATATGATGACAGCGTGCTTGACCGACTGGCCCTTATTGCGATGGGGCAGACTGCCGGGTTCAGCCTGCAGGAGATTGGCGTCATGCTGGGCAGCGCCGAAGGGTATGACCTCGACCGCCAAAAGCTGCGCGCGCGTGCGGATGAGGTCCAGCAGCGCATCCGCGAATTACGTGTGCTTTCGCGCGCATTGCGCCATGTGGCGGACTGCACGGCACCGGACCACAGTCGATGTCCCACCTTTCGGCGTATGATGGACAGCGCCCTGAACCGTGCATCATCAGCAAAACCCTGACATGCGCAGCAAGCGAGCAACGCGCCGCCAAGCACAGCCGATTTCGCCAACGTGACACTGCAGGGCTTGCCAAGATGGCGCCGCCTTGCGCATACCGAAAGAGTATCAGCAGCAGGAGAGCAGGACGTGACCAAGGACACCATGATTGCCGTGATCGGCGGCTCGGGCATCTATGACATCGAGGGGCTGGACGGCGCCGAATGGGTCACGGTCGACACCCCCTGGGGGGCGCCTTCGGACCAGATCCTGACAGGCGCGCTGGACGGGGTCAAAATGGCCTTCCTGCCCCGACACGGGCGCGGCCATGTTCACTCGCCGACCGAGGTACCCTACCGCGCCAATATCGATGCCCTGAAACGCCTTGGAGTGACGGATGTATTTTCGGTCTCTGCCTGCGGATCGTTTCGCGAGGAAATGGCGCCGGGCGATTTCGTCATCGTGGACCAGTTCATTGACCGAACCTTTGCCCGCGAAAAGTCCTTCTTTGGCACGGGCTGCGTCGCCCATGTCAGCGTCGCTCATCCAACCTGCGACCGCCTGAGCGACGCTGCAGAGGCCGCTGCGCGCGATGCAGGCATCAATGTGCACCGGGGCGGCACCTATTTGTGCATGGAGGGGCCACAGTTCTCCTCGGTTGCAGAATCCAAGATGTACCGCGAAAGCTGGGGCTGCGATGTTATCGGCATGACCAACATGCCCGAGGCCAAACTCGCCCGTGAGGCAGAGCTGTGCTACGCCTCCATCGCCATGGTGACCGACTATGACAGCTGGCACCCGGATCATGGCGCCGTGGACATCACAGCCATTCTGGCAACCCTGCAGGGCAACTCCAACAATGGGCGCGAGCTTGTGCGTCGCCTACCAGGCATCCTCGGCCGCGAGCGTGCGCCCTGTCCGCACGGCTGTGATCGCGCGCTGGAATACGCAATCATGACCGCACCGGAGAAGCGCGATCCTGAGTTGCTGGCCAAACTGGATGCCGTCGCCGGGCGTGTTCTGAGCGCCTGATCCGTGGGGCCCGATACTGTTCTTGTTCTCCATAACCGGAGGCGCCTTGCGACCGGTTCGCAGGGGCAGCTCGGTTGTTCAGCCCTGCCGTGTGACGCCTCAGGGCATGAGCGGGGCTCGCCTTGGGAACAAAGAGCACTGCTCTGATACTGCTTGACCGTGTTTTTGGCAGGCCGCGCCCTCCTATCCTGCGCGACATCCAAGGTTTTCCTTGCATGGCGGGCACGCTTCGGCCAAACCCCGGGGCGGCCCTGATGCCCTCTTTCGGTCCGGGTGCCATGACCAAACGCCAACCGATCCCGCAAGCAGGAGTCATCCATGCCCAAGAAGACCGCAGTCAAGGACTACATCCGTACCATCGTCGATTTCCCGCACGAGGGGATCATGTTCCGTGATGTGACCACGCTCTTTGCCGATCCGCGCGGCTTTCGCATGGCCATCGACCAGATGCTGCATCCTTATGCGGGTGAGCGGATCGACAAGGTGGTAGGCCTCGAGGCGCGTGGTTTCATCCTCGGCGGCGCAATCGCCCACCAGCTAAGCGTCGGCTTTGTGCCGATCCGCAAGAAGGGCAAGCTTCCTGGCACCACTATCAGCGAAGAGTACCAGCTGGAATATGGCGAAGCGATCGTCGAGATCCACGACGATGCCATCCAACCCGGTGAAAAGGTGCTGGTGGTCGACGATCTTCTCGCCACCGGCGGCACCGCAGCCGCGGGCATCAAGCTGATCGAACGCCTCGGCGGTGAGATCGTCTCCTGCTGTTTCATTGTCGATTTGCCTGATCTTGGCGGGCGCAAGCGGCTCGAGGATATGGGCATGGATGTCCACGTCCTTTGCGAATTCGAGGGCGAATAGCACCGCGGATCAGCCGCTCCGATAACAGGATCATCACACTGCAATAACATAGTTTTTACTGGAAACCCAAAGGTCGCCTAGCTTAGCTCTGGCGGCCTTTTTGTCAAAGCCCGACCAGCTGAAATCCGCCACATCCGCAACAAGACCTCTACCGTAGTGCTATCGATGCCTTTGAGGGCGTCTTGCAATCGAAACAGAGAGGAAATCGAAATGTTCCGCAAGATGATGACGACAACCGCAGCGACACTCTTCATGGCCGGTGCGGCTTTCGCCGGCGGTCATTCCAAGGATATCGTCGACACCGCCGTCGGCGCCGGAGACTTCTCCACGCTGGTCGCAGCCGTTCAGGCGGCAGGCCTCGTGGACACCCTGAAGGGCGAAGGCCCTTTCACCGTGTTCGCCCCCACTGACGCCGCCTTTGCAGCCCTGCCCGAAGGCACCGTCGAGGAACTTCTGAAGCCTGAAAACAAGGACCAGCTGATCGCGATCCTCACCTACCACGTCGTACCGGGCAAGGTCATGTCCACCGACCTGAGCGATGACATGAGCGCGACCACCGTTCAGGGTAGCAACATCATGATCGACCTGGACAACGGGGTCATGATCAATGACGCCAGCGTCGTCACCGCCGATATCGAGGCTGACAACGGCGTGATCCACGTGATCGACAAGGTAATCCTGCCTAAGTAAGCCCTGACAAACCTGCGCCGGGCACCGTCCGGCGAATTCTGTTGCAGGTCGTCGGCACGCGCCCTAGCGTGCCGGCATGACCACGTCCGATATCCTCGACAGCCGGTATTCCTGGCTCCGCCTGCTGGTGACGCTCGCCATTGCAACGGTGGCCAACGTGGGCATGTGGGCGATCATCGTGATCATGCCAGCAGTCGAGGCGGAGTTCGGCGCCGGACGCGCCGAATCCTCAATGCCCTATACTCTGACCATGGTGGGCTTTGCCCTTGGCAACCTGCTGATCGGGCGGCTTGTTGACCGCTTCGGCATCACACTTGCCCTAATTGGCGCGGTTGTGGCGACGGTATCGGGCTATGTCCTGTCCACCCTTGCTCCGACCATGGTGGGGCTGTCTCTCACACACCTGCTGCTTGGCCTTGGTACCGCTGCAGGCTTTGGCCCGCTCATTGCAGACATCTCGCACTGGTTCCTGCGCCGACGCGGGATTGCAGTCGCGCTGGTGGCCAGCGGCAATTACCTCTCCGGCGCCATCTGGCCAACGCTGCTGGCCGACGTCTTGGAGACCGGCGGCTGGCGTATGGTCTATTACGCCCTGGCCACCGTCACCATCATCGTGGTGATCCCGCTTGCTCTGATGCTGCGCCGCCGTGTCCCGGCTGAAGCCTATGCGGCCTCAGATGCGGCCTCGGCACTCAAGGCCCGCAGCGCCGGTTTGTCGCCGCGCACGCTGCAATGGCTCCTGGGGCTGGCCGGGATCGGCTGTTGCGTGGCCATGTCGATGCCCCAGGTGCATATCGTCGCCTATTGCGTCGGCCTTGGCTACGGCCCCGCCGTGGGGGCCGAGATGCTGTCCCTGATGCTTTTGGGCGGTGTGGTCAGCCGGATCATCTCGGGGCTCGCTGCCGATCGGCTGGGGGGCGTGATGATCCTTCTGATCGGATCAGTTCTGCAGTGCATCGCGCTGTTTTTCTACCTGCCTTTCGACGGGATGGTTCCGCTTTACCTGGTGAGCGCGCTGTTCGGCCTTGCCCAGGGCGGGATCGTGCCAAGCTACGCTCTGGTGGTGCGCGAATACATGCCTCCGAAAGAGGCCGGCGCGCGGGTCGGCTTCGTGATGATGATGACCATCCTCGGCATGGCCCTGGGGGGCTGGATGTCCGGCTGGATCTATGATGTGACAGGCAGCTATCAGATGGCCTTTATCAACGGCATCATCTGGAACGGGCTAAACATCCTGATCATTGGCTGGCTTGTGATACGCAGCCGCCCGCGTCGGCCTGCGGCCACAGCAAGCGCCATCTGAAACGCCAACAGCCAAGGCAACCATGGGCTGGCACAGCCAGCCCCCCTCGGCGCCGGAGGGGCCTTTCCTAGCCGCTCTGCCGCAGAACGGCCCCCGGGTTCATGATTCCCTGGGGATCCAGCGCTGCCTTGATAGCGCGCATCGCCGCCAGTTTCACGGGATCACCGTAGCGCTCAAGGTCACCGGTTTTGAGACGACCAATGCCGTGTTCCGCGCTGACCGATCCCTCAAACGCGTGCACGAGATCGTGCACTGTTCGCTTCACCTCATCGCGCAGGTGCTCGTGATCCTTACGCGACTTGCCAGGTGCGGGGAAGACATTGTAGTGCAGATTTCCATCGCCAAGATGGCCAAAGCAGTTGATCCGCATGTCGCCGTCGCCAAGCGATGCAATGGCCTCTCCACCGCGCACAATGAAGTCTGGGATCGCAGAAATAGGAACCGAGATGTCATGGCTCGAAACCGAGCCGATCAGGCGGTTGGCCTCAGGGATCATTTCGCGCACGGCCCACAACTCGTCACGCTGCGCTTCAGACTGTGCGATAACACCGTCCAGTGTCAGATCGGCCTCCATCGCGGCCTCGAAAAGATCCGCAAGCGCTGCCTCTGGATCCAGTCCGCGCGCGAGGCCCAACTCGATCAAAACACACCATTCGGGCGCAGTTTCAAACGGCTGGCGCACCTGCGGCAGAGTCTGGGCCAGAAACTCCATCCCCTGCCGATGGATCAGTTCAAAGGCGCTGATCCCTTCGCCCAAGCCATCACGTGCCAGCGACAACAGAGCGATCGCTGCCTGCGGTGAAGGAACGACAAAAATGGCCGTGCCGCGCCCCGCCGGAATCGGCGACAGCTTCAGCGAAGCCGCCGTGATCACACCCAGCGTTCCCTCGGCGCCGATCATCAGATTGCGCAGGTCATACCCGGTGTTGTCCTTTCGCAAACGCGAAAGTCCGTGCCAGATCTCACCGCTCGGCAACACCGCCTCAAGGCCGAGGCACAGATCGCGCGCATTGCCATAGCGCAGCACATTCACACCGCCGGCATTGGTCGCAAGGTTCCCGCCGATCCGAGCGGAGCCTTCGGCCGCCAGAGAGAGCGGAAACAGCCTGTCAGCCGCGGCAGCCGCCGCCTGAACATCCGCAAGCACAGCACCCGCCTCGGCAATAAGGACGTTTTCCTCTGGATGAACGGCGCGGATCGCGTTCATCTTTTCAAGTGACAGGAGCAGCGGCGCCGGACCCTCCGGCATGATCTGCCCCCCGACCAGACCAGTGCCACCACCATACGGCACGACGGGCACATGTGCCTCGTTGGCTGCACGCAGCAGGGTCGCCACTTCTTCTGTTGTGCGTGGCAGTGCAACCAGCCCCGCCTCGCCCTGATAGCGCCCACGCGGCTCTTCCAGATAGCGCGGCTCGGCACTGCGGAGCACCACCTCTGGCAAGTCAGATGCAACACGGGCGGCAAATGCGGGATCAGCAGGATAAAGTGTCATGGACGTTTCATGTCCAATCGCAGCGCTCAAGGCAAGAGGCCCTATTCGTCCTTGCGCAGATAAGAGGGGCGCAGCACATGGATCGTCGGGCGATCCGGCAGGGTCCGCAGGGAAACGGTGATATCCGCCGCGCCCTGCTGCACCACCTCGAACTCTCCCCCGGCCTGGTTGCCGATCTGGATCAAGAAGCGCTCCAGCGAATAGTCGGTGAACCAATGCATCGGCAGAATGACCGAGGACCGCAGGCGGCGCAGGACCTCAACCATCTCTGGCAGGGCCAGGGTCATGCCGCCATCCACAGCCGCCATCACCACATCCAGACGCCCCAGCGCGGCAAATTGTTCGGGGGTGGGCATGTGGTGCAGATGCCCGAGATGTCCGATGCACAGGCCTGCAACCTCGAAGACGAAGATGGAATTGCCGGCAACCTCGACTCCGCTGCTATATGGCGACCGGATATCCGTCGAGACATTGCGGATCAGCATCTCGCCGAGATCAAGATGATGGTCGATCCCCTCTCCGAAAGCGCCCCAGCCTTCCAGCACGTGGGGGATCGCAGGATCCGGATGCGCCGTCCAATGGGTTTCATGAGCGTGGTTCATTGTCACCACGTCGGGAATAAAGTCGGCAGATCCAGTAAAGCCTGTGAAGTCGGTCACAACATTGAGGCCGCCTTCCGTCTGGATCAGAAAGCTCGCATGCGCGAGGTAGCGGATGCGCACCGAGTGTTCCGGTACAGGCGCCTGCCAGCTCGCCTTTTGCAGGTAGGCAATCCCTGGCGTTGCCTCCGCCAGAGCAATACAGTGACTCGCCCGTCGCTCTTGCGCGGCAAGGGGCGCCGCGAAAATCACGGTCCATAGGGCTAAAAGAAAAGGACGAACCAGGAAGTACATGCGGTAAGTCTAGCGTAAGAATCCCATCTGTCAGCGGTCCCTGCGCAAAATCATCGCAATCCCCGCCTGCTTGCCCATCAAAAACTGTATCTCAGAGCTGCCCATCAAAGCCCTCCCGCCCGGTCCGCGGTCCTCACAGAATACCCCCTCCCAAGTTGGGCGCGGCGTGGCACCCTACACAGCCCGGCCCCATGCCTTAGGCCGCCAAGGCGCATAGGCACAACCGGTGCACCTGCGGGCGCTGTCCCATTCTGTTCGATAGAGCGTGTTACGCCTGACCAACCTGCGTCTTGCCGCGACGGTCATGGCGCAGGCTGGCATAAAGGACGTGAGTGCGCCAACGACCGTTGATCTGCAGGTAGGATTGCGCAACGCCTTCGTATTTGAAACCTGACCGCTCCAACAGCCCACGCGAAGCGGCATTTTCCGGGAGGCAGGCCGCCTCGATCCGGCTCAGGTCCAACTTACCAAAGGCGTGATGCACCACGGCCCCGATCGCCTCGCCCATATACCCCTGGCGCGCGAAGGGCTGACCGGTCCAATAGCCCAGCGTACCAGCCTGCGCCGGCCCTCGGCGGATATTGTCGAGCGTGATGGCGCCGACCAGTTCCTGATCTTCGCGGCGGATCAGGAACAGCGGCAGGGCCGTTCCGGATGAAACTGCGCGCTGCGCCCAGTAGACCCGGTTGGTGAAGGCCTTCCGGCTGAGGTGATCTGAAGCCCAGACCGGCTCCCATGGCACAAGATAATCCTTGCTCTGCAAGCGCAGCGACGCCCAGGTCTGGAAATCCCCGTGCACCGGCGGCCTGAGTGTCAGGCGTTCGGTTTCAAGCCGGACCTTGCGACGGGAGAGAAGAAGCATCAGGCGACGCGCCTCTCCTGCAGATCTTCGAGTCCAGGTGCGCGGCCCACCGGCCCGTAAAGCGCAAGCGCAGCGGGCGCCCGCACGGCCAGCCGTTCTGCCATGGTACGCACGTCCTGCACTGTCACGGCGTCAATGCGCCCAACCGTATCTTCCAGCGAAGGCACCCTGTCCCAGATCTGCACCAAACGGGCCAGACGCTCGGCCCGGTTCGAAGGGCTTTCCAGCCCCATCAGCATGCCCGCCTTCATCTGCGCACGGGCGCGAGCGACCTCTGCCTCGCTCATGTCCTCGGCCGCGCGCTTCATCTCGTCGATGGTGATATGGGCCAGCTCACCCAGCTGGTCGCCCGACGTACCCGCATAGATCGTGGTTGTCCCGGTGTCCGCATAGGCGCCGGCTTGGGCAAAGATCGTGTAGCAGAGCCCGCGTTTTTCCCGCACCTCCTGAAACAGGCGCGAGGACATGCCGCCACCCAGGGCGCTGGCATAGATCTGCGCCGTGTAGATCTCGTCGTCCTTGTAGCCGGGGCTTTCAAACGCGAGCGCGAAATGCGCCTGCTCCAGATCCTTGTCGCGCAGTGCCTCACCGCCGGTGAAACGGGCGACATCAGGATCGAGCACGGGGCATGGCGCCATATGGCCGAACTGCGCCTCAGCGAGGCGCACCAAGGCGTCGTGATCCACCGCCCCCGCGGCGGAGAGGATCATCTGTCCGGGGCCATAGTGCTGGCCCACAAACCCTTGCAGGTCCTCGCGGGAAAACGCCCGGATACGCTCTGCCGGGCCAAGGATCGTGCGCCCGAGCGCCTGATCTCGGTAGCTTTCCTCCTGCAGCCAGTCAAAAATCACATCATCGGGCGTATCCAGCGCCTGACCGATCTCCTGCAGGATCACGCCGCGCTCCACCTCGATCTCATGCGGGTCGAACACCGGGTTGAGCAAGATGTCCCCGATGACATCCAGCGCCAGCGGCACATCATCCTTCAGCACCCGCGCGTAATAGGCCGTGACCTCGCGGCTGGTGTAGGCGTTGATGTAACCGCCCACATCCTCGACCGCCTCGGCGATCTGCAGTGCCGAGCGTGTTTCTGTGCCCTTGAAGGCCATATGCTCCAGGAAATGGGCAATACCGTTCTGCTCGGGGCGCTCATGGCGCCCGCCCGCGGTCACCCAGATCCCGATGGAGGCGGACTCTAGCCCCGGCATATGTTCCGAGACGATGCGGAAGCCGTTGGCGAGTGTGTGCTGCTGAACTGTCAATTCGCGATGTTCTTTCTGATATGTGCCTCGAGGGCGGCCAGATCGTTGTCGATGCGGGTGACGCGTTCGTCCCGCTCATAAAGAACCACCATGCGGGGCGGCAGCGGCGGATGGATTCCGCTTGCTTCTTCGACGGCGGCAGGGAATTTCGCTGGGTGGGCGGTAGCAAGCGTCACCATGGGGACATCGGCAACGCGCAGGTCATTTGCAACCTTCACACCGACCGCGCCATGGGGGCACAGAAGCTCACCAGAGGCGGCGACTTCAGATTTAATCGTCGCCATGGTTTCCTCTTCGGAGGCGCGACCCGACACATAGGTTTCCTGCAAGGCCTGCATGGCACCTTGGGAGACATCAAAGCCGCCATTTTTTAGCTCATCCATCAACTGACCGACGGCAGCGCCGTCCTGGCCGTAGGCATAGAAAAGGGCACGCTCAAAGTTCGAAGACACCTGAATGTCCATCGACGGGCTGATCGAGGGGATGGTGTCGCCCTTGTAATAGCCCTCTCCCGACAGGCAGCGGTGCAGGATGTCGTTCTGGTTGGTTGCCACGACAAGTTGGTCGATCGGCAGGCCCATCTGCTTTGCGATGTAGCCGGCGAAAATGTCGCCAAAATTTCCGGTGGGCACCGTGTAGCTGATCTTGCGATGCGGCGCGCCAAGCGACACAGCGGACGAGAAGTAATAGACCACCTGCGCCAGAACGCGGGCAAAGTTGATTGAGTTCACCCCCGCCAGTTTAACCCCGTCGCGGAAGTCGAAATCGTTGAACATGTCCTTCACGCGCGCCTGGCAGTCGTCAAAGTCGCCTTCAACCGCTAGCGCATGCACGTTGCTGTCCGCAGGCGTGGTCATCTGGCGGCGCTGGACCTCGCTGACGCGGCCATGGGGGTAAAGGATAAAGACATTGACGGCGTCCAGCCCCCGGAATGCTTCGATCGCGGCAGAGCCGGTATCGCCCGAGGTGGCACCCACGATGGTCACGCTTTCGCCGCGCCGTTTCAGCGCCACTTCGAACAGCTGACCGATCAGCTGCATGGCGAAATCCTTGAAGGCCAACGTGGGCCCGTGGAACAGCTCCAAAAGGAAGTGATTGGGCGCCAGCTGTTTCAGCGGCGCGCGGGCGGCATGGCCGAAATCGGCATAGGCTTTGGCGATGATCTCGCGGAACTCTTCATCGGTGAAGCAGTCGCCCAGAAAGGGGCGCATCACGCGAAAGGCTGTTTCCTCGTAAGACAGGCCCGATAGCGCCGCGATCTCATCATGGCTCATCTGCGGGATCTCTGCGGGCACGTAAAGGCCGCCATCGCGGGCGAGGCCCGTCAGCATCGCCTCTTCGAACGTCAGCTCGGGCGCCTGGCCCCGGGTGGAGATGTATTTCATCGCTTCAGCCTTCGGATTTGGCGCGGCTGCGCCTCAGGAAATAGGCGGTCATCGCGGCCCAGATCACGGCCAGCGAAAACCAGGTGATTGCATATTGCAAGTGGTTGTTGGGAATGCCTGCGCTTGTCACCGGCTGCGGAATCGCATCCCCTCCGGGAGAAGCAGTCCGGACGACGACCAAGACAGGCTCTGTGTTCAGACGCTCTGCCATATAGGGGACATCACGGGCGTAGAGAATGTTGGCACCCAGCTCCGGTGCAGGTGTGGTCCAGTCACCATCATCCGGCCACAAGAGGTTCCCGGTGATTGTGCTGGCACCGGACGTGCGAGGCGCATCCTTGGCTGCGGCGGGAACAAATCCACGATCGACTAGAATCCGCCGCCCCTCTGCCGTCACCAACGGCGAAATGATCCGATAGCCGGTCTCAGCCTCTTTGGTCACCCAGAAAACATGCAGCTCGCTGGCTTCGATTTCTCCGCTGACCGTTACGGCACGATAGCGGTCCTGCTCATGGCTCGGGGCAATGGGCAAAGAAACCGGATCGGCGGCGATGCGGGCATCAATGGTGGCTAGGACATCTTCTTTCCAAGTCATGCGCTGCATCTGCCATACCCCCAGCGACAAAAGGGCCAAGAGGCCCAGACCGCCAACAAGAGATAGAAAGAAAAGCCCGCGCATTGCGTCCTCACCGCCAATGGAAAAGCGCGCGGGAGAGGCCCCCGCGCGCTGTGTGTCTTACGGTCTGTCTGCGGAATTTGAAACCACAAACATGTACCCGCTACATTCGTGTCTTACAGACCGGAGGTACCCCATACGTAAACCGCCACGAAGAGGAACAGCCAGACAACGTCCACAAAGTGCCAGTACCAGGCCGCCGCCTCGAAGCCGACATGCGCCTCTGGCGTGAAGTCCCCCTTCATGGCACGGATCAGGCAGACGGTCAGGAAGATGGTACCAATAATGACGTGAGCGCCGTGGAAGCCGGTGGCCATGAAGAAGTTCGAGAAGAACTCGTCTTCACCGAAAGCCCAGCCCTGCTTCAGCAGGTAGCCGTATTCATAACCCTGCAGGAAGGTAAAAAAGATGCCCAGTACGATACCGATCGACAGGCCCTGGATCAGCGCCTTGCGGTCGTTGTTGTGAACCAGGGCATGGTGTGCCCAGGTCACGGCACAGCCCGACAGCAGCAGCACGACAGTGTTGATGAGCGGCAAGTGGAACGGGTCAACCGCATACATCTCGGGCGCCACATATTCGGTCCCGACATATTCTTCCATCGGGTACATGGCGTGTTTGAAAAACGACCAGAACCAGGCGAAGAAGAACATCACCTCGGACATCACGAAGAGGATGAAGCCATAGCGCAGACCGATACGGACCACCGGTGTGTGATCGCCCTGACGGCTTTCTGCGACCACCTCGGACCACCAGCCGAACATGGTGTAAAGCACAGCGGCCAGACCGGCCCAGAACAGCCATGCCGTGATGTCATGCATCCACAGCACTGCGCCGAACAGCATTGCAAAGCCACCTACGGAGCCAAGGAACGGCCAGATCGACGGTGGCAGAATGTGATAATCGTGGTTTTTAGCGTGCGCCATTTAAGTGTCCCTCACCTAGCGGCCTAGTTCTTGCCTAGTTCGTGATTGTGCCTGCCCCGGCTTTATCACCGGTGTCGAGAGCCGCATAGCCCTCGGGCAGATCGATTTCATAGAATGTGTAGGAAAGCGTGATCGTATGCACGTATTTTCCGTCCCGGTCCTCGACGATTTCCGGATCCACAAAGAAGGTCACGGGCATCTGCACCCGCTCCCCCGGTTCAAGCACCTGCTCCTCAAAGCAGAAACAGGCGATCTTTTCAAAGAAGGCACCGGCCGAATAGGGCGTCACATTATAGGACGCCTGCCCGGCAACTGGCTTGTCTGTCGGATTGTATGCCTCATAGAAGGCCAGACCGGTCTCGCCAATCCGGACTTCCATCTCCCGCTCGACCGGTTTGAACTGCCAGGGCATGTCGCGCTCCTTGGAGGCGTCAAACCGGACTGTAATCGTCTGATCCAGGATCGTATCGGATCCCTGCTCCGCAACACCGGTGACGCCGCCAAAGCCTGTCACCCGGCAGAACCAGTCATAGAAAGGGACCGATGCCCATGCCAGACCGCCCATCAGAACGACCACACCAACAGTTTGAAGAACGGTTTTCTTGGGACCTTCGAGTGCCATCAGTTCTGCTCCGTCTGCGATTGCGCCTGGGGAAACTTGAACCCCGTGGAGGTCACCTTGACCATGGTAAGAGCCAGAACCAAGACGACAAAACCGCCCAGTAGCAGGCCAACGCCCATGTTGCGTCCCAGACGCCGTTTATGCAGTTCGTGTTCCTTGCGCAGGGCCATCTTACCAGCCTCCCAGACCGTATGGTTTCAACAGGGCTTCGACGAGAATCGCGCCGAAGTGCAGGAACAGATAGAGCAGCGACAGCTTGAAGAAAGCACGCTCAACCTTGAAGTTGTCGGCTTCGCTGTCGTCTTCGTCACGGCGGTAGATTTTCCACGCGCCATGCAGGAATAGGGCGTTCAGAACAACGGCCGCTGCAAGGTAGATCGGGCCACCGATCCCCGAGAAGGCGGTGCCCACAGCCAGCAACGCGAGCAGCACCGTATACGCAAGGATGTGCGTGCGGGTCGAACGGCGTCCGTGGGTCACGGTCAGCATTGGAACGCCTGCGTCGTCATAGTCAGATCGCATGAACAGCGCCAGCGCCCAGAAGTGCGGCGGCGTCCACATGAAGGTGAGGGCAAACATCAGCCAGGGTTCAATCGACATGGTGCCGGTCGCGGCGATCCAGCCGATGACGGGTGGGAAAGCGCCCGCCGCGCCGCCGATGACGATGTTTTGCGGCGTCGCCCGCTTGAGCCACATGGTATAGACGACGACATAAAAGAAGATGGTGAAGGCCAGGAAAGCGCCAGCAAAGAGGTTGGTTGCCAGCCCCAGCATGATGCAGGAGAGGCCCGACAGCGCCAGTCCGAGGCTAAGCGCCTCGCCCGCCTCTATCTTACCGGCTGGAATCGGACGCGACCGGGTGCGCTTCATTACCTGGTCGATATCCGCATCCCACCACATGTTAAGGGCACCCGAGGCACCACCACCGATGGCGATGAACAGAATCGCCGCAAAACCTACCACGGGATGCACACCCACAGGAGCGGCAAGAAGGCCGACCAGGGCTGTGAACACGACCAAGGACATCACGCGCGGCTTCAGCAGGGCGAAATAATCGCCAAAGCTCGGCTCGTCGTCGCGGATGTTGCTGGCATTGATGCTTGCGTCGCTCATGTCAGTCTCTTTGGCCATCGGGGGATGCGGCGCGGGCTGCATCCGAGTTGCTGATCAGATAGTGTGATGGGCGCCACCGATGACAGAAGCGCCCATTCCGGGGGACCGCTACGCGGCCCTAGCCAAATTCAGTTGGAAGCAACCTGATAGGACTGCGGTGTGCCCGCATATTCTTCGATCGCGCCCTTCAGCCACTCTTCGTAGGCTTCCTCACTGACCACTTTGACGGTGATCGGCATATAGGCATGGTCCTTGCCACAAAGTTCGGAGCACTGACCGAAGTAGACGCCTTCCTGTGTCGGCTTGAACCACAGCTCTGCGAGGCGACCCGGAATACCGTCCTGCTTCACGCCAAAGGAGGGGATGGTCCAGGAGTGGATCACGTCAGCTGCGGTCACCTGCATGACGATGGTCTTGCCAACGGGCACAACGACGGCAGTGTCGGTTGCCAGCAGATATTCGTCTTCGGCGTAGCCATATTCCGCCAGGTCTTCCTTCGGCAGCAGGAAGCTTTCGAAGCCGAACTCGTGGTCCACGTACTCATAACCCCAGTACCACTGGTAGCCAGTGACCTTGATCGTGACGTCGCCCTCGGGGATTTCCTGCTGGCGGAACAACTCCGGCAGCGAGAAGGAGCCGATAAATACCAGGATCAGGATCGGGATCACGGTCCAGGCGATTTCAATCGGGGTATGGTGCGTGAAGGACGCGGCCTCCGGGTTTGCGCGACGGTTGTAGCGCACGATAGCGTAAAGCAGAAGGCCCGCCACGAACACACAGATCACTGTGATGATCACAAGGATCAGGTTGTCGAGCATATGGATGCCTTCCGCCAGTTCAGTCGCGGCCGGCTGGAAGCCAAGAGCGCCGTCAGTCGGCTTACCAATGGTTTCCAGACCTTCTTGCGCGGTGGCTGGAAGGCTCGAGAGGCCAGCAAAAAGGCCCGAAAGCATCAAAGCATTCTTCATGTCATGTCCTGATCGTTTGATCGCGTTGTTGCTGCTGCCCGGCACATCTAGCGGAAAACTTGATTCCACAAAACGCACCGAACCCGTTGTCTTTGACGCAGCTTAAAATCATATTCCTCCGTGCAGATAAAGAGGCAGGCGAGCGGCAAAGCGTCGCTTTCTTGATTTAGATCAAAAAAAGTCGCCCCATCACAGAGGATCGAAGACATGGAAACCACCGCCTACCGACCGTTTGAGACCAGTCTCCCCGAAGATGAGGCGCGGGCTATTCTTCGCAGTGCGACCCACGGCGCCGATGACGGAGAGATCTTTGCCGAACGGCGTAAGTCCGAGGCGCTGGTCTTTGACGATGGGCGCTTGCGCAGCGCCAGCTACGATGCCGCAGAAGGGTTCGGCCTGCGCGCCATCAATGGCGACGTGGCCGGGTATGCGCATTCCACTGATGTCTCCATTGGCGCCCTTGCCCGTGCGGCAGAGACCGCCCGACTTGCGGTTGGCGATGGCGGCGGCACTTATGCCCAGCCGCCGGCCGCGACCAACAAACACCTTTATACCGACGCCGACCCCATTGGCGCCCTGCCCTTTCCGGTCAAGGTCGAGACCCTGCGCGAGATCGACGCCTTCGCCCGCGATCTGGATCCACGTGTGGTTCAGGTTTCGGCCAGCCTCGCAGCATCTTTGCAGGAAGTGGAGATCCTGCGTGCCGATGGCGTAAGAGTGCGCGATGTGCGCCCCATGACACGGCTCAACGTCTCGGTGATCGTTGAACAAAACGGGCGACGCGAGAGCGGATCTGCGGGCGGCGGTGGCCGTGTCGGCCTGGATGGGCTGATCGATCCAGCAAACTGGCAGGCAAAAACGCGTGAAGCTTTGAGAATCGCACTTGTGAATCTTGAGGCGGTTCCGGCCCCCGCCGGTGAGATGGAAGTGGTCCTTGGGCCGGGATGGCCCGGCATCCTGCTGCACGAAGCGATCGGGCACGGGCTCGAAGGTGACTTCAATCGAAAAGGCAGCTCAGCCTTTGCCGGCCTTATGGGCCAGCGTATTGCGTCTCCCGGCGTAACGGTTCTCGACGACGGCACCATTCCGGATCGACGCGGCTCCATTACGGTCGACGATGAAGGCACCCCGAGCCAGAAAACGACACTGATTGAAGACGGCATCCTGGTGGGTTTCATGCAGGATCGCCAGAATGCGCGCCTCATGGGGGTTGAGGCCACCGGGAACGGACGCAGGCAAAGCTTTGCCCATGCGCCGATGCCGCGGATGACCAACACCTATATGATGGGTGGAAATACGGACCCCGCCGATCTGGTCGCGGGTATCAAGGACGGAATATGGGCCGTAGGCTTTGGCGGCGGTCAGGTTGACATCACCAATGGCAAGTTCGTGTTCTCCTGCACCGAGGCCTATCGCGTTCAGAACGGCAAGGTCGGGGCGCCGGTAAAGGGTGCAACCCTCATCGGGGATGGCGCCACCGCGCTCAAGCAGATCCGTGCTCTTGGCAATGACATGGAGTTGGACCCCGGGATGGGCAACTGCGGCAAGGCGGGCCAATGGGTGCCCGTCGGTGTCGGTCAACCGTCGGTTCTGATGGGCGGGCTGACCGTTGGAGGGGCCGCGATCTAGGTAAAGAAACAGCACCAAAAGAGGTAAAGATCGCCGAAAGTAACCGGCGGTTTTTACTCGATACTGGACGCGGTTCTTGCCTCAATCTCTGATTTTTTGCTGTACTGTATCGCAACGGGGCGCAAAGTTTCCAAAAACACCCCGGCAATTCAGGTATAAAACAAAAATCTTTCAATGACTTATCTGTCACTTTGTTCATTTGGGGAAAAAGCCTGAAAAATTTGAGTCTATTCACCACCTGTTAACCCCCTAAGGTTAATTCTAAGGATGCAAACAGGCGGAGTTACGGATGACTGAAGAAGCACATTCTTCCACTCACCCCCCACTCCCACCCACCACGGAAGATCTGCAGTTTACGTGGCTTCGCCTTTTGCGCTCCAGACGGGTTGGACCGGCGACCTTTTACCGGCTGCTCTCTGAACATGGTTCAGCGCAGAATGCGCTGACAGCGTTGCCTAAAATGGCACGTTCCGCTGGCATAAAGGGGTATGAAATATGCCCTGCTGAAGCGGTGGACGCCGAAATGGAAGTCGCAAAAGCCGCCAAAGCGCGGCTTTTGTGCTTTGGCACACCCGAATATCCTGCCGCCCTTGCGCAGATGAAAGATCCCCCGCCAGCACTTTGGGCAATTGGCGATCTCGATATGCTGAACCGCCCGATGATCGCGGTTGTCGGCGCTCGCAACGCTTCTTCGCTTGGCATCCGAATGGCGCGCGCTCTGGCGCACGATCTAGGGGCCAAAGGCTATAAGGTGGTCTCCGGTCTTGCCCGAGGTGTCGACACGGCGGCCCATGACGGATCCCTTGTCTCTGGCACCGTTGCTGTCCTAGCCGGAGGTGTTGATGTGATCTATCCCGCCGAGAACGCCCGCCTGGCCGACCAGATACGCGAAAAGGGTGTTTTGCTCTCCGAGCAACCCATGGGCCTGCCCCCCAAGGCCCGCCACTTTCCCAAACGCAACCGCATTATCGCCGGTCTAGCGCAGGCCGTCGTTGTGGTCGAGGCCGCAGCAAAGTCCGGCACGCTGATCACTGCCCGCGATGCTCTGGATATGGGCCGCGAGGTTCTGGCAGTGCCCGGCCACCCCTTCGATGCGCGCGCTTCCGGTTGCAATATGCTGATCCGTGAAGGTGCCCAGCTTGTCCGTAACGCCGAAGACGTGATCGCTGCGCTCCCCACGCCCCCCCATGTCACGCTGCGCTCTGAACCGGCTGATACACGAGGAACGAGCGCCGCTCAAAGCGCGAAAGAAGTACTCGCACACCTCCCGTCTCCACCGCCACAGCGCCGCAGCCTGCGCGAGACCGCCGCGCTCCATCAGCAGGTCCTCGCCCGCCTCGGCCCCTCTCCAACCCCTGAAGATCAGTTGTTGCGGGATCTGGCGATCGCTCCAAGGGAACTCTCAACGGTTCTGACGGAACTGGAACTGGATGGCTCCGTAGACAGGTTACCCGGCGGGTTGCTCAGCCGCCCAGTCGTCCGAAAGGATGACTGATTCCCCGCCATGCGTCCCCGGGCAATACGCAGCGCCCAATCGGTCAGCACAAGGCCGTCAACGCGCCACAAAGCCTGCGCAGACAGCACGTCCAAAGCCCGCGCATTGACATTCTCCCCTTGCACGCCACATGTTGCCCCGCCATAGAGCGCGCTATATCCGCCCACCAAAAGGTTCCATTATAAATGCCAGTCGTTGTCGTCGAATCCCCAGCCAAAGCAAAAACAATCAACAAATACCTTGGCTCTGACTACACTGTTCTGGCGTCTTATGGCCATGTACGCGACCTGCCGCCAAAGGACGGGTCAGTGGACACCGAGCATGATTTCGACATGAAGTGGGAGGTTGGAAACGACAGCCGCAAGCACGTCAAGGCGATCGCTGATGCGCTGAAAGAAGACAACGCTCTGATTCTCGCGACCGACCCCGATCGCGAGGGAGAAGCGATCAGCTGGCACTTGCAGGAGGCGCTGACCAAGCGTCGCTCGATCAAGAAAGACACCCCGGTCAGCCGCGTGACCTTTAACGCGATCACCAAGGAAGCCGTCGCCGAGGCGATGAAGAACCCGCGCCAGGTGGATATGCCGCTGGTGGAGGCCTATCTGGCCCGCCGCGCCCTTGACTACCTCGTGGGCTTCAATCTCTCCCCCGTTCTGTGGCGCAAGCTGCCCGGCGCGCGTTCAGCCGGCCGGGTGCAGTCTGTCTGCCTGCGCCTGATCGTCGAGCGCGAGATGGAGATCGAAGCTTTCAACCCCCGCGAATACTGGTCGGTGAAGGCCCAGCTTGCCACGCCGCGCGGGCAGGAGTTCGAGGCCCGCCTGACGGTTCTGGGCGGTGACAAACTGGATAAGTATGACCTGGCCAACTCCACCGCTGCCGAACTGGCGGTTCAAGCGGTGGCCAGCCGTGATCTGAAGGTACAATCGGTCGAGGCGAAACCCGCCTCCCGCAACCCGTCGGCGCCCTTCATGACCTCTACGCTGCAGCAGGAGGCCAGCCGCAAATTTGGCATGGGTGCACGCCAGTGCATGAATGCAGCCCAGCGGCTCTATGAGGCTGGCTATATCACCTACATGCGGACCGATGGCATCGACATGGCGCCCGAGGCCGTTCAGGACGCCCGAGCCGAGATCGAAACCCGCTATGGCGCCGAATACGTGCCGGGGTCGCCCCGAATCTACAAGAACAAAGCCAAGAACGCTCAGGAAGCGCATGAATGTATCCGCCCCACGGATATGAGCCGCGATGCAAAAAGCCTGAAGGTCAGCGAAGAGGATCAGCGCAGGCTTTACGATCTGATCTGGAAACGCACCCTCGCCTGCCAGATGGAAGGCGCCCGGATGGAGCGCACCACTGTCGATATTGGCTCGGGTGACGGCCAGGTTGTGCTGCGTGCCACCGGGCAAGTTGTGCTGTTTGATGGCTTCATGCGCGTCTACGAGGAGGGACGCGACGATGTGGTGGACGAGGATGACAAGCGCCTGCCGCAGATTATGAACGGCGAAGGCATCAGTTTTGCCTCCTCGCTGGCGGCGCAGGCGGAAAAGGCGGGCAAGGATGCTGCCATACTGTCGGAGAACGCCGCCGTTCTGGGCCTTCAACACCACACCCAGCCGCCGCCGCGCTATACCGAAGCAACGCTCGTCAAAAAGATGGAAGAGCTGGGCATTGGCCGCCCCTCGACCTATGCCAGCGTCATCACCACGATCCAGGACCGCGAATATGTCCGCAAGGAGAAGAACCGCCTCTTCCCCGAGGATAAGGGCCGGATCGTGACCATCTTCCTCTTGAACTTCTTCAAACGCTACGTGGAATACGATTTCACCGCCGCATTGGAAGAACAGCTGGATGACGTCAGCGCCGGTGAAGCCGATTACAAGGATCTCCTGGGCAGTTTCTGGCGCGATTTCTCGGCCGCAATTGCCGAGACCTCGGACCTGAGGATCACCGAGGTACTGGATGTGCTGGATGACGCGCTGGCGCCGCAGCTTTACCCGCCGCGCGAGGATGGCACGGACCCGCGCATCTGCCCCAAATGCGGCGCTGGCCAGCTGCACCTCAAGACCTCGCGCACAGGTGGTTTCGTGGGCTGTGGCAACTACCCCGAATGCAACTACACCCGTCCGATTTCGGGCGAGGGTGCCGAAGGGTACGAGCGGATCCTAGGCGAGGATGACGGCGATGAGATCCACCTGAAATCAGGCCGGTTCGGGCCCTACGTGCAGCGCGGCGAAGCCACGCCCGAAAACAAGAAACCGCCGCGCTCTTCGCTGCCGAAACAGGGCAAGGATTTCCTGCCCGGTTGGGGGCCCAATGAGATCGGGCTGGAGCAGGCGGTCACCCTTCTGACCCTGCCGCGTGAGATCGGTCAGCATCCGGATGGTGGCGTGATCCAGTCGAACCTGGGCCGCTTTGGCCCCTATATTGCCCACCAGCGCCCGGACGAGGAAAAGCCGGTCTATGTGAACCTCAAGGAAACGCTGGACGTCTTCGAGATTGGCATGAACCGTGCAGTGGAAATGCTGGCCGAAAAACGCGCCAACCCCGGACGTGGCCGTCGTGCAGCCGCCAAGGCGCTCAAAGAGCTGGGCGAACACCCCGAAAGCGGTGGCGCCGTCAGCATCATGGATGGGCGCTACGGGCCTTATGTCAAATGGGAAAAGGTCAACGCCACCCTGCCCAAGGACGTGGAACCCAAGGACGTCACCATGGAGATGGCAGTTCAGCTGATTACCGAGAAAGCTGGGAAGTCCAAGAAAAAGGCTCCTGCCAAGAAGGCTGCCGGGAAAAAGACCGCGGCCAAGAAGACGGCGGCGAAGAAAACCACGAAGAAGGCCTCTGACGCCAGCTAAGCCAGAGGTCGTACCAGCGGCAAGGCTCCACCGAGCCAGAAGCGGGCGGCTCCCGCCGGTTCGGCGCACATTCACAGAATGTACCCTTTCCGTTGGGCCCGGCGCCGCTGGCGCGGCGCGGTTTCGATCACGGCGCGCCCATTGCCCCACATCCACGCCGCGCCAGCGGCGCCGGGTCCAAGCCAGCGTGGCGCATTGGCTCTGCCAATGGGCCGCAAAGTCGCGGGAGCACTCCCCCACCCCTATTTTTCCGGCCCTCTCACGAAAAACTGCTCTCCGTAGAAATACGCGTTTCTCTCCGTATTCTTGACTCTGCCCGGTCCGAAGCGCAGAACCCTGCCAATTGGCAGTTTAGGGAGAACTCCGTGAAAAAAGTCTATTCCAACGCCGCCGAAGCGCTTGACGGGCTGCTTCATGACGGCATGTTCATCGCGGCAGGCGGCTTCGGCCTCTGCGGCATTCCAGAGCTTCTGCTGGACGCAATCAAGGACGCTGGCACCAAGGATCTGACCTTTGCCTCCAACAATGCGGGCGTTGACGATTTCGGCATCGGCATCCTGCTGCAGACCAAGCAGGTCAAAAAGATGATCTCCTCCTACGTGGGGGAGAACGCCGAATTCATGCGCCAGTACCTTTCGGGTGAGCTGGAGCTTGAATTCAATCCCCAAGGCACCCTGGCCGAGCGCATGCGCGCAGGCGGCGCCGGTATCCCCGGCTTCTACACCAAGACCGGCGTGGGCACCGTGATCGCCGAAGGCAAAGAGCACAAGGATTTCCCCACCGGCCCTGATGGCGCCATGGAAACTTACATCATGGAAAACGGCATCTTCGCGGATCTGGCGATTGTGAAGGCCTGGAAAGCGGATGAAACCGGCAATCTGGTGTTCCGCAAGACCGCGCGTAACTTCAACGTGCCCGCCGCCACCTGCGGCAAGGTCTGCGTGGTCGAGGTCGAGGAAATCGTGCCCACCGGCAGCCTGGACCCCGATCACATCCACCTGCCCGGCATCTACGTGCACCGCATCATCAAAGGCGAGCACGAAAAGCGTATTGAGCAGCGCACCGTCCGTCAGAAGGAGACCGCATAATGCCTTGGGACCGCAATCAGATGGCCGCCCGCGCGGCACAGGAGCTGCAGGACGGCTGGTATGTGAACCTCGGCATCGGTATCCCGACGCTGGTGTCCAACTACATCCCCGAGGGCGTCGAGGTGACGCTGCAGTCGGAGAACGGCATGCTGGGCATGGGCCCCTTCCCCATCGAGGGCGAAGAGGATCCTGACCTGATCAACGCCGGCAAGCAGACCATCACCGAACTGCCCCAGACCGCCTATTTCGATAGCGCGCAGTCCTTTGCAATGATCCGCGGCGGCAAGATCGCCATGGCGATCCTTGGCGCGATGGAAGTGGCCGAGAACGGCGACCTTGCAAACTGGATGATCCCCGGCAAGCTGGTCAAAGGCATGGGCGGCGCGATGGATCTAGTCGCAGGTGTCGGCCGCGTGGTCGTTGTCATGGACCACACCAACAAGCACGGCGACAGCAAGGTTCTGAAGGCCTGCACCCTGCCGCTGACCGGTAAGGGCGTTGTGGACCGGATCATCACCGGTCTGGGCGTTCTCGACGTGGTCGAAGGCGGCCTCAAGATCGTTGAGCTGGCCGATGGCGTCACTGAGGAAGAGCTGCGCGCCGCAACCGAAGCGACAATCGTCGACTGATCGCAGCCACGCAGCTGAATTTGAAAAGGCCCGCCCGGGAATAGAGGCGGGCCTTTTTGCGTCGAATGTTCAGTCCCCGGCGGGGTCCTCGCCCTCTTGCGCATGCTGTCGTGGACGGGTCAGGACACGAGCACACATCATGCCGGATACCGCAAAGAACCCTGCGAGATATGGCGCCCAGGCCCAGGCTACGAGCGTGACATAGAGCAGACCAGCCGCCGCGCCGAGGCGCAGCGCCGCCCATATGACTGATTTCGCAACCCAGAAGTCCGGTTGCCGCATGCGCCAGAACGTAAGTGTCAGCAGCGAGGCAATCGCAATCCACCAGAGCAGAGCCAAACTCGACGCGATTGGATACAATGTGATCTTGCTTGCTTCAAAACGCAGGATCTCTGCCCAGGTGGCGGATCGTGTAAGGAAGCCAAAGGCCTTCCCCATATCCTCTGGGTAGGCCGTGCGCAGGGGCTTTCCGGCCTGCTCAATAACCGGCCACTTTGCCCAAGCCTCTGGATCAGGCTCATAGACCTTGCTTGAGAGACCATCATAGACAGAACACCGGCGCAGCCCGTCCACATTGAAACAAGAGATATGCAGTTTCAGCGCCAAAGGTGAGATGGCCCAGGCGTGGCCATCACCGCCCACGACAACCGCACGCACGGGGTCCCCCGCGATAATACCGTCGCCATGCAGAAGTTTCAGGTCGTAGACCGTGCCGTCCGGGGCCGCGATGCGCTGCACTTCGGTGTAATACGGGGCATGCGCCCAGGCTGACCCGGCGATGAGCAGAAACAGACTGATGCAAGGCGCAACCCAAACCATATTGGGTCCACAAAAGCCAAAGGCACCAGACTGCACAGGAGGAAATCGCCCATCGGACGCATTCAGAGGGCACAGCCGTAGACCTGCGCCCCAGGTGTTGTTTCTGTTGCGCTTCAGATGACCCTGGCGGTCCCGGAAACCCGGATGCTTGCGCCTAGGGTATCAGAGATCTCGGCCCGCAGCAGCGATTTGGCGCCCATGTCCTCTCCCTGGATAATGTCGATAGCGCCGCCGTGGGGCCAGCCTGCGTCGCGCAGATAGCCTGCCAGCGCTGCCGCTGCCGCGCCGGTGGCAGGGTCCTCTAGAACGCCGCCAACGGCAAAGGCGTTGCGGCTGTGGAACAGGCGTGGGCTCTCGGCCCAGGTCAGGTTGATCGTCGTCAGCCCATGCGCCTGCATCAGCGCCGCGCCCGCCCTCAGGTCATACCCCATGGCGGCAAGCCGCGCGCGATCCGCCAGGGCCAGCACCAGATGGTCATTCCCTGCATTGGCAATGGCCGGAGGCAGCGCAAGATCCAGATCAGAGGCATCAAGGCCAAAAAGCGCCAGCGCCTCCGCGAGCAGTTCAGCCGCAACTGGCCCGCTTTTGGTTGGCGGAGACATCAGCGCAGCCCGTGAAAGGTCACCCGCCGCATCGCTTTCGACCGTGATGCGCCCGTCGTTCAGCACCAATGGATAGGTCCCGCCGCCAAAGCGCGCCGCAAGCCGCGCGCCCAGCGCGATGGAGGCATGGCCGCAAAAGGCAACCTCGGTGCTGGGGGCAAAATAACGAACGCGCCATGATCCGCTGTCATCACCGGTTGGCGCCGCAAAGGCCGTTTCCGAGTATCCCACATCGGCGGCGATGCGCTGCATCTCAGCTTCGCTCGGCATCTGCTCGGCAATCACAACACCCGCCGGATTGCCGCCTTCCAGGCCATTGGAGAAAGCCGCCACGCGGTCGACGTTCGGGTGGTTTTCCATGATGCGTTCCTCTTCATTAGGACGTGCGTCGGGGTGCAGAAATCTACGACGGCGCCCCTCCCGATATCAGTCGTTGATGCGATCCAGGAAGGTCAGCATTTTGCCTGCGATCTCATCACCATATTCTTCGAGGGCGAAATGGCCCGTGTCCAGCAGGTGGAACTCCAGATCATTGAGGTCCTGCTTGTAAAGGCGGTCATCAGCTTGGCACTATAGGCAAAGCTATACTCATACTCTGCCGCATCCGGCATGTCAGAGGCACCAAAACCGGGATAGTCGGGGGCGATGACATGGTACTGCTCGGCCAACCCCGGGATCAGCTCTCGGAACATATGCGCGGAGGTGGGAAAGCCATGCAGCAGCAACACCGTAGGGTTCGCCGGATCGCCGACCTCGCGGTAGGCGATGTTCAGCCCGTCGATTTGCAGGGCGTCAAAACTCACATCTGAATTGGAGTTCGCCTGCCCGCTGCCGGGCATGGCAGAAAGAGCTAGGGCTCCAGCCACAAGAGCCGCATTCAGAGTATGGGTCAAATCGGACGTCATGTCAGTTTCCTCTTCGGGCTGGGACGGTACTGTCACCCGGGCTGCGCCGCTTTCAGCCGCGCGTTCTCGGCTTGCAGCTCAGCCAGTTGCTTCCGCAGCGGCGCAAGGTGGGGTTCCAGTTCCTCCAGCGTCAGGCGCTCGGGGATGTGACGGGGACAGTTCCAGTCGAAGGCCTCGATACGGATCAGGATGGCCCGTTCGGGGATTGCGTCCGCGCCAGATGGAAACAAGCTGTCGGTGGCTTCGGCGCCTTCCACCACCTCGACCGTGCCCCAGATCTTGAGCCGCCGCCGGTTCGGGTAATCCATCAGGATCAGCGAGATTCGCGCGTTCTCGGTGAGGTTTCCGAGCGAGACATACTGCCGGTTGCCACTGAAATCCGCATAGGCAATGGTCTTCTCGTCGAGCACCTTGAGAAAGCCGCGCGGCCCGCCCCGGAACTGCACATAAGGCCAGCCGGTTTCGGATACGGTCGCCTGGTAGAACCCATCGCGATCCGCGATGAAGGCCGCCTCATTGATGCCGATCCGGTCGCCGGAGCGGTCCGGGGTTTCAAGGAAACGCCCGTAAGAGCGCGCCGATCCCATGCGCTCCTGATGGGTACGTACGGCGGGGGTAAAGGCAATCTCTGCAAAGGCACGGGGCATCGTTGGGTTCGCTTTCTATTGGAATTGTGTCAAAGGCCGAGATCGGACAGGCCCGGATGATCGTCAGGGCGGCGCCCCAGCGGCCAATGGAACAGGCGGTCCGCGTCGCGGATCGGCAGGTCGTTGATTGAGGCGATGCGCCGCTGCATGCGGCCATCGGCGGCGAACTCCCAGTTCTCGTTCCCGTAAGAACGGTACCACTGGCCGCTGTCGTCCTGCCATTCATACGCAAAGCGCACAGCGATGCGGTTCTCGGTATGAGCCCAAAGCTCCTTGATCAGCCGGTAGTTCAGCTCCCGCCCCCATTTGCGGGTCAAAAGCCCGCGAATTTCCTCTTGGCCGGTCACGAACTCGGCGCGGTTTCGCCAGGGGCAGTCATCTGTATATGCAGGCGCCACGATCTCGGGATCACGCGTGTTCCAGGCATCTTCGGCCAGACGCACCTTTTGGGCTGCACTATCTGCGTCAAACGGAGGCAAGGGAGGACGGGACATGAAGGAGGTCCTTTCTATGAAGACCGTAGGAGGAAAAAAGCCACCCCGGCCTGTGCGATTATCGGGGGAGACCACTTGAGGCCAGGCCGGGATGGAGGGGGCAACTGCCGGTCAGTTGGCGGCCACCCGCATGGGGGCGCCCTCGGGCAAAGCGCCTCCCATGTTCGCTAAATGGACAGGGCGTTTGCGCTCCTGAGTATCCAGAACCGCTTGTGCGGATGGCGCGAACTGGGCCAGCGCAATGGCAGCAGTCAGCACGAAGGGACCAAGGGGCGAGCGCATGGGTTGGAACAATCGTCTCATTCGAGGTCTCCTTTTCTGGAAGAAAGTGTACCGACCTGTAATCCTTGCGATCAAGCTGTACAGATCGGTAATCTTTTGCAAATCACGATTTGTTATGCGTTGATCACGGCTTTCTGATATTCAGCACAGCCCTTTGAAACTGTTCACTTTATTGTGTCGCAGTTGTCTTTTTTGATGATGTGAAATACTTACAGATCGGTACAGAAAGAGACGAATCATGCGCCCCAACAAAAGAGACGAGCTGGTCCGAAAGGCCCTCGATGTTTTCTATCGTAACGGGTTTCACGCCACCGGCATGGACAAGCTGGTCGCGGAAACCGGGGTGTCGAAAACATCAATGTACAAGCACTTTCGCACCAAGGAAGAACTGATCCTTGCAGTCCTGCGCCTTCGGGACGAAAACTTTCGCAACTGGCTTTATCGGCGCATCGAAGAGCTGGCAGACACTCCCGAAGGACAGCTGCTGGCCCTGTTCGACGCTCTGTCGGAATGGTTCGAAAGGCCCGAATTCCGTGGCTGTATGTTCATCAAGGCCAGTGCAGAGTTTCAGGAGGTGAACCACCCGATCCACGCGCAAAGTGCCGCGCACAAGCAGTTCCTGCAGGATCACTTTGTTGGGCTCGCTGCCGATGCAGGCGCCGAAGAGCCGCTCAATCTGGCCCGGCAGCTGTTGCTATTGAAAGAAGGCGCTATCGTTTCGGCCGTGATGGCGCGCGGCGGGGGGCTGGCTGGTGATCCGGCAGCCGACGCAAAAGCAGCCGCGCGCAAACTAATTGAACTTCACATCCAGAAATCGTGACTGCCCATTGACCCCGATGGGGCTTACTTCACCTGACGGAACACGCAGCCATCGGTGATCAGCTCGGGCGGGCTCATGCACAGACCCCGCGCGACGCGGTACGCGGCCAACACCTTTGGCACGTAGTCCCGCGTCTCCGCAAAAGGTGGCACGCCTGCATGGTCCCGCACGGCACCCTCTCCCGCATTGTAGCCAGCAAGCGCCAGAATTGGATCGCCATCGAACTCCTGCAAAAGCCAGTCGAGGTATCGCACGCCGCCCGCGATGTTCTCCTGGGCGGCAAAGACATCTGCCACACCAAATCGACTGGCGGTGTCCGGCATCAGCTGCATCAGACCCTGCGCCCCGGCGGCACTTACCGCATCGGTCTTGCCCGAGCTTTCAACGGCAATGACAGCCAGGGTCAAAGCAGGAGACACCTGTGCCTCGAGGCTGGCCATAAGAATAGGCACCCCCTGGGCCGCAACGATTTCCTGTAAGGTTTGCAGGCGCGGCGCCGAAACGCCTGCGCCTTGTGGCGATCCCAATACTGTCATTGCTCGCTCAAGCCGTACTGCGCCGCTGGAGCCCGCAAGATCGGCCGGGATTTCGTCCCAGAACCAGGCATAACGCCCCTTTTCACGTGTATCCTCGCTGACCGGCCGTTTGGCAGATACTTCGGGCTGAGCAGGCGGCGGCGCGATTTGCACGGTGATGCGCTGCGACGTGCCAGGCTTTGGCGGTTTGACCCGCTTAGCCTCAAACTCCGGAAAGGGTTTTGGTGCCTGCTCCGCCCCCACGGAACTGGCAATGAACGTAAAGACAACGGCCGCACCGGCGACAATTGAACGACATAAGGGCATGGAGCGGCCTGTTTGCCTGAGGATGAGTCTGCTCTTTTTCCCCAAAGACTCGACCAAATGGCGATTCAAATCCAGCCTTCGGCCTCAGAATCTGGCATATTCGCCATATTTCACCGACGATGCCGCCCAAATGCCACGCCAGTTTACGAACCGTAAACGCTTTTTGCGCGCATTATCATTGCCTTAACAAGATTATTTAAAAACCGTTAAAATTTGGCAGCCTTTCCGGTTTTCGGCCCAAATGCTGCCACGCTCACCCGGCTATATGTATTCATCCAAGCCGGACAGGGTCGGTGAGAGAGAGAGACAGACCCACTCAGAGGACGGCGGGATAATGCAAATTCAGAGATCCTTTGGAGGGACGACACAATGATCAAGTTCATCAAAAACTTCCGCAAAGACGACTCCGGCGCCGTGACCGTTGACTGGGTTGTTCTGACCGCAGCCGTGGCCGTTCTGGCTGGCGCAGTCTACACCTCGATCCAGACCGGTGCGAGCAGCCTGACCGCATCGACCGGCACCTACCTGACCGGCAAAGCTCCGTCCGACGGCTAATAGCCTGACTTAGGCACAAGCTTTGGGGCCGCGCCTTTCGTGACAAAGGCGCGGCCCTTTTTCCCACAAAACCCGTTTGAAAGAGCTACCCAAGATGAAAAAGATCTGGACCTTTCTCGCCAGGGATGAGGGCGCGGTGACGGTTGATTGGGTGGTTCTGACCGCAGCGATCATCGGTCTTTGCGTTCTGATCGCTTCGGCCATGCAAGACGGGGCAATGGGACTTGCGGATGCGTTCATGGCCTACATGGCCAACTGGACCTTCAGCTAAAGCCTGCTGCACTCACCTGACCTACGACAGAGTGCTGTACTCCCTGCCTTACCACGAAACCGGGTCCGCAAAACGCGGGTTCGGCACTTGATGAATGAGAGGTACCACAATGCGTGCGGTTTTCGGACTCGTACTGATTGTCGGTGTCGCCTTGGCCGGTGGCGCCGTTATGATGGCGAAGAACTACATCTCGGCCTATCAGAATGAATTGGCCCGCGAACGGGCAAACCGTGCGGAAGTTGTTCCGACCACGGATGTTTATGTTGCAACGAAGCAGCTGAAATATGGTGAGCGCCTGACGGAAGAAGCGGTTCGCAAGGTGCGCTGGCCAGAGGAGTCGGTACCCGAAGGGGCCTTCACCAGCCTCGAAGAGCTGTTCCCGCCCGAGCGCTCTGATGAGCCTCGCGTGGTGCTGCGCACCATGGAAAAGGACGAACCGCTGCTGACCGTCAAGGTGAGCGCACCGGGCGAAGATGCCGGCATCACCTCACGCCTTGCACGCGGCATGCGGGCCTTTGCGATCAAGGTCGACGTGGCCTCAGGCGTATCCGGGTTTCTGCGGCCGGGCGACCGCGTCGACGTCTACTGGACCGGCGCAGTCCGCGGAGCGAATGTCGCGGTTCAGGGTGATGTGACACGGTTGATCGAGACCAATGTCGAACTGATCGCCGTCGACCAGAGCGCCGGAGGCGACATTGACGGCGCAGTCATTGCCCGCACCGTCACCGTAGCGGCGCGCCCCGAACAGGTGGCCGCACTGGCCCAGGCGCAAAGCACAGGTAAGCTTTCTCTGGCGCTTGTCGGCGCCGAGGATGACACGGTTGCCGCCATGGTCGAGGTGGACCAGCGCAAGCTGCTTGGCCTCAGCGCGGTTGAAGCACCGGTCGTGGCACAAGAAGAACGTGTCTGCACTATCCGCACCCGCCGCGGCGCTGAAGTGGTGGAGATCCCGATCCCCTGCTCGAACTGATCGCCGCCGCCAGAGCAACCTGTTCTATACCAGCTTCAGACCCTATGCCGCCGCCCCCAGTTGGGCGGCGGTTTCTTATGTGATGTTGCCCCTGCCCCACAGTGCCAGCCCCACTCTCTGCCCTTTGCAGCCTTTGATTCTTGCAATAATTCGGGAATTGCCGCACACTGCTCCGAAATATCGGGCAAAAAGACCCGAAGTTGAGGCGTGATCGGAAAGGCAGGTCACATGGCATTTCGAAGGTTTCTTGCGGCGGCCCTGACCGGGCTCTCGCTGGTATGCGTCGCGGTTCCTGATGGAGCCTTGGCCAATGGTGTACGCGTTGTCAAAAAAGGCGCCTCTGCCTCTTTGGACGTACCAATGAACCGCGCGGTCGTGGTAGAGAGCGATGTCCCCTTTGCGGAACTCAGCATCGCCAATCCCAGCATCGCGGATATCTCCTCCCTTTCGGATCGCACCATATATGTGCTCGGCAAGTCGCCCGGACTGACAACGCTGACACTGCTGGATGCCTCTGGCCGACTGATCACGAACGTCGATGTTCGCGTGGCTGCCGATGTCAGCGAATTCAAGGAACGTCTGCGTCAGATCCTGCCCGGCGAAAAAATCGAAGTACGCACCGCCAATGACGGCATCGTTCTCTCTGGTACCGTTTCAAGCTCGGCGCGCTTGCAGCGTGCGCTGGATTTGGCCGAACGCTATGCCCCTGATCGCGTCAGCAACCTGATGTCGGTGGGCGGCGTCCAGCAAGTCATGCTGAAGGTTCGCTTTGCCGAGATGCAGCGCTCCGTTTCAAAGTCGCTCAGTTCGTCACTTGGGGTGAATGGTGGCAGCAGCTTTGGTGTCAATGGCGGGGTAAACACACTCAACAACCAGCCCGCGCTGACCGGGGCACTGGGCGGAAGTATCCCTGACGCCAACAGCAATACCGGCGCCATCCTGTTTGGATTCAACGTCGGGTCGGTACAGGTCGGCCTGCTTCTGGAAGCGCTGGAGCAAAAAGGCGTTGTCCGCACGCTGGCCGAGCCGAACCTGTCGGCCCTGTCCGGGCAGGAGGCTAAGTTCCTGGCGGGCGGTGAATATCCGGTTCCGGTCGCTCAGGAAGACGGGCTGATCACGGTCGATTTCAAACCCTTCGGTATCGAGCTGAACTTCATCCCCCGCGTGGTGGACGAGGACATCGTGAACCTAGAACTGAAGGCTGCGGTCTCGGCTATTGATCCGACCAACACGCTTGAGCTGAACGGGCTGTCGATCAACGCCTTCTCGCGCCGGGAGACCTCCACCACCGTGGAAATGCGCGATGGAGAGAGCTTTGCAATCGCCGGTTTGATCAAGGATGAATTCCTCGACAACGCCTCGCAGTTGCCCTGGATCAGCGACGTGCCTGTGCTGGGGGCTCTGTTCCGCAGCGCCGACTATCAGCGGTCTCAGACCGAGTTGGTCATTATCGTCAGCGCCCATCTTGTCACGCCCACGCGCGGCGAAGCGCTGGCCCTGCCCACCGACCGTATCAAACCACCCAGCGAGGCGGATCTGTTCCTGTTCGGGCGCACCGCACGCAGCCGGTCAGGCCCTGCAAGCGAGGTTGCAAAGCAGGACTTCAACGGCTCCTATGGCTACGTAATGGACTGACCGGAAGGAAGATGGGGCCGATGATCAAGAAATCCGCTGCCTTGGCGCTTATGCTGACTACAGCCGCTTGCGCGACCCGCGAAGCCGGGGAGCCTTTGTCCAGCAATGTCTTTGGTCATTCCACGCTGAACAATGCCGCCGTGATGAGCGGCGAGCGCGACTATGCCATCCAACTTGCGGGTCGCTTTGCCGAGGAAGTGCCGACCACCATCACCTTCGATTTTGACAGTGCCCGCCTTGATGGCGCTGCACGGGCGACACTGGATCGTCAGGCTCACTGGATCAAGCAGTTCCCCGAGGTGCGCTTCCGTGTCTATGGCCACACCGATGCCGTTGGCAGCGCTGCCTACAACAAACGCCTTGGCAAACGGCGCGCCCAGGCGGCCGTGAATTACCTGGTTTCCAAAGGCATCAGCCGGGCACGCCTTGAAGCGCTTGTCTCTTATGGTGAAACCCAGCCCCTGATCGTCACCCAGCAGCGCGAAAGACGCAACCGCCGCACCGTCACCGAGGTAAGTGGCTTTCTCAAGCGTCATCCCACTGTCCTGGACGGGAAGTACGCTCAGATCGTCTATCGTGAGTATCTTGCAAGTGCCGTCCCGGCAACGACGCTGACGGCGGAGCAATCCCTGCAATCCACCTTGGAATAAAATTCCTTCCTAAAACCTCTTAACTTTTCCCTACAATTGGAGGCTTTTGGCCCAATTGTGGTCAAGATCTTAACGGACATTCTCTAAAAGAGGTGAAGTGCGCCCCGACAAACGGAGGCGACGCACCTTGAGACTAAGAGGATGTTGGCGATGAGCAGCGGACTACCGCAAACTGATACACCTGCCATTGTTGCCTGTACCATCAGCCGCGATGTGCAGAATTTCGACCTCTTGATCGAAGACATGGAAACCGCCTTGGGGGAGGCTTGGGGCGATCTGGGCTTCAACGAAGCGCTGACCTTCTTCAACCAGCCCGAAGCCGAATCGCTGCAATTCGTTGCAATGGCGATGGATTGCGAGGACGAAGAAAACCTGCCCCTGATGGGTGATATCATCACCGAGGCCCACGCAAAGGGCATCAAGGTCATTCTGATCGCCGAGGATGTCACCCCGGCCGCCTTGCACTCCCTGCTGCGCCAGGGCGCCGACGAATTCATCCCCTACCCGCTTCCCGAACAAGAGCTACAGGCGGCCATCGAACGGCTCAGCGCGCCTGAACCTCAGCCGGAACCGGCAGCGGAAAACCCGCACCAGCTGAAAACAGGCAGCCGCCGCGAAGGCGCCCTGATCGTGTGTCACGGGCTGGCCGGGGGCACCGGATCAACCACGCTTGCCGTGAACCTTGCCTGGGAGCTGGCAGAACTCAGCAAAAGCAAGGAACCAAGGGTCTGCCTGCTGGATTTCGACATGCAGTACGGATCCGTCTCTACCTATCTGGACCTGCCGCGCCGCGAGGCGGTCATGGAGATGCTGAGCGAAACAGACAGCCTTGATGAAGAGGTGTTTGGCCAGGCGCTTTTGCCGTTTCAGGAAAAACTGCAGGTCCTGACGGCCCCTTCGGACATGATCCCGCTTGAAATCATCACGCCTGAGGATGTCGAACGGGTAGTCGAGATGGCCCGCAGTCACTTCGATTTCGTGGTGGTGGATCTGCCGCACACGCTGGTACAATGGTCCGAAACCATGCTGCAGCTGGCTCATGTCTATTTTGCACTGATCGAGCTGGACATGCGTTCGGCCCAGAACACGGTGCGCATGAAACGCGCGCTGCAATCCGAAGGACTGCCGTTTGACAAGCTGCGGTTCGTTTTGAACCGGGCACCAAAGTTCACCGATCTGACCGGGAAATCCCGTGTCAAACGCATGGCAGACAGCCTTGGAATATCGATTGACCTGCAAATGCCGGATGGTGGCAAGCCGGTCCTGCAAAGCTGCGATCACGGCCAGCCCTTGGCGCTTTCCAATGCCAAAAACCCGCTACGCAAGGAGATCGCGAAACTCGCTCAGTCCCTGCATGAGCTGGGCCAGAGCGAAGCGGACGCAGCCGCGTAACCAGCAGGAACTCCGGGGGATAAAGATTTGTTTTCCAGATATAAAAAGCAAGCACCCAGCGCTCGGACGGCTCCGGCTCCAGCGCCTGCTCCCATCCCTGGTGCTGAGGAGGCACCCGCACCGGCCGCGTCCCTGCGTCGCCCGGTCACCCGTAAGACGGCTGAAGCCGCCCCGGCGGACAAAGATCGCAAGCGCAAGGAACGTCTGGGCGAAATCAAGGTGCAACTGCACCGCGAACTGCTCGACAACCTGAACCTTGCGGCGCTGGAAAAGGCCAGCGAAAAGGAACTGCGCGGTGAAATCTCGCAAATCGCCGGCGAAATCCTTGAAGAGAAGGGCATCGTTCTCAATCGCGAAGACCGCATGACGCTCAACAAGGAGCTTTATGACGAGGTCACCGGCCTCGGCCCGCTGGAATCGCTTTTGCAGGATGAAACGGTCAGCGATATCCTGGTGAACGGTCCGCAGCAGATCTTTGTGGAGCGCGAGGGCAAGCTGCAGCTGTCCGACGTCACCTTCAAGGATGAAAAGCACCTGATGCGCATCATCGACAAGATCGTCTCAGCCGTGGGACGACGCGTTGATGAATCCAACCCCTACGTGGACGCCCGTCTTGCAGATGGCTCACGCTTCAACGCCATGGTCCCACCCATTGCAGTGGATGGATCGCTGGTTTCGATCCGAAAGTTCAAAAAAGACAAGCTTGGCATCGACGACCTTGTGAAATTCGGTGCTTTTACAGAAGAAATGGCTGCTTATCTGCAAGCCGCCGTTTCCACCCGTCTGAACGTGATCGTCTCAGGGGGAACCGGTTCGGGCAAAACGACAACGCTCAACGCGCTTTCGAGCTTCATTGACGACTCCGAGCGGATCCTTACCATCGAAGACACTGCGGAACTACAGCTGCAGCAGACCCATGTGGGCCGGATGGAAAGTCGTCCGCCCAACGTCGAGGGCAAGGGAGAAGTCTCGCCGCGGGACTGTCTGAAAAACGCCCTGCGCATGCGTCCAGACCGTATCATCGTAGGCGAAACCCGCGGGGAAGAAGTCATCGACATGCTGCAGGCCATGAACACCGGTCACGACGGTTCGATGACCACGATCCACGCCAACTCGGCCCGTGATGGGGTGTCGCGCCTTGAGAACATGATCGCAATGGCAGGCATCGAAATGCCGATCAAGGCGGTGCGCAGCCAGATTTCATCGGCTGTGAATGTCATCGTACAGGCCTCGCGTCTGCAAGACGGCTCGCGCCGGATGACCTCGATCACCGAGATCACCGGCATGGAGGGCGATGTGATCTCCATGCAGGAAATCTTCCGTTTCCAGCGTGTCGGCCTGACCCCGGACAACAAGATCATCGGCCATTTCACGGCCACCGGTGTGCGCAGCCACTATTCCGAGAGATTCCGCCTGTGGGGGTATGATCTGCCGCCGTCAATCTATGAACCCACACGGATGGAGTGACCGGGATGCAAGTGCCTATAGAACCGCTGATTTACGGGCTTATCTTTGTCGGTGTCATCGTCCTGGTGGAAGGGATCTACCTTGTCGTCTTCGGCAAATCGATACGCCTTAACAGCAAGGTCAGCCGTCGGCTTGAGATGCTGGAGAAGGGCAATACCCGTGAAGAGGTGTTGGAGCAGCTTCGCAAAGAACTGAAACAGCACGGAAAATCCCAATCCATTCCGCTCTATTCACTATTGGCAGAGCGCGCCCAGAAAGCCGCGATCGCTTTCACGCCACAACAGTTGATGATGATCATGGCCGGGGTGGCCATCATCGCCTTTATTGCATTGAGCGTCGCCACCGCAGCCCCTCTGCCCGTCCGCGCCCTCGGAGCGCTGATCATTGGCGTCGGCGGCGTGTTTTTCTGGGTCAACAAAAAGGCCAGCAAACGTATGGCCATGATCGAGGAACAACTGCCTGATGCAGTCGAACTGATGGTGCGGTCTCTGCGTGTCGGGCACCCGTTCTCTTCTGCCATTCAGATCGTTTCAAACGAAATTGAGGACCCGCTGGCCTCCGAGTTCGGCATGATCGCCGATGAGTCCGCCTATGGTCGCGACATCGGCGAAGCGCTCAAGGAAATGGCAGAGCGGCTGGATCTGCAGGACATGCGCTTTTTGGCGGTTGCCGTCACGATCCAACAGCAGTCTGGCGGTAACCTAGCAGAGGTTCTGGCCGGTCTTGCCAAGGTGATCCGCGCCCGCTTCCGCCTGTTCCGCAAGGTGAAGGCCATCACCGCCGAAGCGCAATGGTCGGGCAAATTCCTGTCCGGTTTCCCCTTGTTCGCCCTGGGCGTTCTGCTGGTCAGAGATCCAAACTACTATGACAACGTGCTCGATCATCCCTGGTTCATTCCCGCCTGTTTCGTGGTCGGGATCATGCTGACGGTCAATCTGTTCGTCATGAAGATGCTCACCAACATCGAGGTCTGAGGAGAAGTTCCATGTCCATCCTGTCCGACTTGAACGGTTTCCTGACTGATCAGTTTGGTGCTTTCGGTCCGCTCCTTGCCATCGGCATCCTGGGCCTTCTGATGATCGTTCTGGCAATACCCCTGCTGCTCAACCAGCCCGAAGATCCGCTCAAGAAGCTGCAAAAGGACATGTCGCCCGAGACACAGCCCAAACAGCAGAAAGAGCGCCTGCGCCAAGGTAACCGGAACGAGCAGCTGCAAAAGTTCGCCTCGTTCCTGGAGCCGCAGAACGCCGAAGAGCTGTCTGCGATGGAGCTGAAACTGCGCCAGGCGGGCTATGCCTCCAAAGACTCTGTCCGCCTGTTTCACTTTGCCCAGTTTGCCTTGGGGCTTTTGGGTCTCGGCGCCGGGCTGTTCTACGTCTTTGTGATGAAAGCCGGGACGGAATTTGACAGCCAGCAGCTGGCCCTTCGCATTCTTGGTCCCGGCGGCGCAGGCTACATGCTCCCCAGATACTGGATCACCCGCCGCATCGAAGAGCGCAAGAAACAGATCACCCAAGGCTTTCCCGACGCGCTGGACATGATGCTGGTCTGCGTGGAGGCGGGACAGTCTCTTGACCAGTCCATCGTGCGCGTCGCAAAGGAGCTGCACGCCTCCTACCCCGCGCTGGCCGAAGAATTCGAAATCGTTGCCTATGAGATGAAGGCAGGCAAGGAAAAGGAAAAGGTGATGCGCGATATGGGCACCCGTTGCGGGGTGCAGGACATATCCTCTTTTGTCACCGTGATGATCCAATCCCAGGCCTTTGGTACATCCATCGCCGATGCGCTACGGGTCTACGCGGACGAAATGCGTGACAAGCGCGTGATGCGCGCCGAAGAGGCCGCAAACAAGTTGCCTGTGAAAATGACTCTTGCCACAATGGGCCTGACAGTGCCTCCGCTTCTGATCATTCTGGTCGGACCTTCGGTGGAAGGCATCGCGAACATGGGCAATATGGGTAACTGATCATGACCAGGCTGCGCAGGGTGGCGGAACTCCGCCCCTGCCCCTTTCACTTCGCCGCCCGCGCCGCTGCGCTGGTGGCGTTTCTCGTTGCCTCGTCCTGTGCACCGCAGTTCGCACGGCAAGAGCCTGACAGCCCCTGGGCGCCCGGCGTGGATCTGCGCAAACAGGCCGAAGACGGTCTGGTGGTCGGCCACCGCCTGATGGATGCGGGCGAATACGAGCTGGCACTCGATGCCTTCAACAGGGCCGCATTGGATCAGGGACTGACACCCGAGGTGCTCTCTGGCATGGGATCTGCCAACCTCGGCCTTGGTCGTCTGGGGCAGGCCGAAGACCTGTTGCGACGTGCCACCGAGGCGGCCCCCGACTGGCCAGAGGCCCTGAACAACCTTGGTGTTGTCCTGATGGAGCGGGGCAAAACGCCTGAAGCCGCGCAGATCCTGCGCCGGGCCTATGCGCTCGATAATGGCGAAAGTGACGCAATCCGGGATAATTTGCGTCGAGCACTCGAAAAACTTGAAAATTCCGCGCATAGTGATCCACAAAACGAAAGTCGAAGTGACTTCACATTGATGCGGCAAGGCGGCGGCAGTTATCGGATCGAAAAGAATCCTTAGGCCAGCCATCAGATCCGCAAGGGCAGAGCAGCAAAAGGACGCATAAAATGCGCCAGTTTATTCTTGTTACGACAGGTCTTGTGGGCGTTCTTGCCCTTTCGGCCTGTGTTAAACCCGATGGCAAAGAAACAGTTGAACGCGCCTTTGAAGAGGTCAATGTCGTGGATGCGCATAACCTCAACGAGGTCATGCTCACCGTTGCCGACCCCAACGAGGCCGTGAGCTATTTCCAGAAATCCCTGAAATCCTCGCCTGATCGCATCGACTTTCAGCGCGGGCTTGCAACCTCGCTGATCCGGGCCAAGCGCAACACCGAAGCCGCAGGCGCCTGGAAAAAGGTCGCGGCCCATTCCGAGGCCACGGTTGAGGATCGCATCTCGCTGGCGGACGCCCTTATCCGTGTCGGTGACTGGAAAGGTGCAGAGGATGCGCTGGATTCTGTCCCCCCCACCCATGAAACCTATCGCCGCTATCGTCTGGAAGCGATGGTTGCGGATGCCAACAAGGAATGGAAACGCGCCGACAGTTTCTATGAAATCGCCACGGGCCTGACGACACAGCCTGCAAAGGTGATGAACAACTGGGGTTATTCCAAGCTTTCACGGGGCCAATTCGCCGAGGCCGAGCGCCTCTTCAGCGATGCGATCCGCCAGGACCCCACGCTGTTCACCGCCAAGAACAACCTGGTTCTCGCCCGAGGTGCCCAGCGCAACTATACGCTGCCAGTGATCCCGCTGGATCAGACCGAACGCGCGCAGCTGTTGCACACGATGGCCTTGTCCGCGGTCAAGCAGGGCGACGTCAAAACAGGTGAGAACCTTCTGCGCGAAGCCCTTGCGACCCATCCGCAGCATTTCGAGGCCGCCGCCCGCTCCCTTGCGGCGCTTGAAAACGGCTGATCCATGATACACTTGGCCATCCCGGCCCATGTCGCCCTGTGGTTTCTGCCCTTCGTGCTGCCGCTCTGCTATGCGGCGGCGCTGACAGACCTGCGCGGCATGCGCATTCCCAACTGGATCAATGATTGCCTCGGGCTGGTTTACATCATAGTTGGGGTCTTCGTGATGCCGACCTGGGCCGATTATGGCTGGCAGCTATTGCACCTGCCCGTCGGCATTGCGCTGGGGTTTCTGTTCTACTCCGCAGGCATGATCGGCGCGGGGGATGCCAAGTTTGCAGGTGCGGCCGCACCTCTGGTGGCCCTGTCTGACCTGCCCGCGCTGATGATGATCTTCTCCGCAAACCTTTTGGCTGGGTTCGTGACACACAGGCTCGTGAAACACACCCCGCTGCGCAGACTCGCCCCCGACTGGCTCAGCTGGAACGTGGGCAGCAAGTTTCCCATGGGTCTTTGTCTTGGCGCGACACTTGCAATCTACCTTGTCCTTGGTGCGCTTTTGGGGAGTCCTTCTGCGAACTGAACCGGGCTCTTTCCTAAAATGCCGCAGAAAACGGCGCCTGCACGACGCGCCTTTTCCCGGAAATGCACCAGCATTGCCGTTCTCTTGCCACAGTGACGCGTAGACTGACCATCAGGAGTGGATCCCCTGATGGCGGGGCTGCGTGGGCCCGCCCCCCACCAAGCCGCCTTCAGGGGAGCAGGTTGAACAGACAGGCCGTGACATGAACATGCAGACCAGCGCCGTGGTGGCGCCGCCCGCGCCGCGCGGGCTTTCCCAGATGAAGCTTCCCATCGTGATGATGCGGGATATCCTGCTCAAGACGATGTTCCGCAAGAATGCGGACCTTGTCAGCGACATCGCAGCGGCCATCTGCCTGCCAATCCCCGTGACGCAGGAACTTGTCGACATGGCCCGCGAGCAAAAGCTGTTGGAGGCGACGGGCACGCTCAATGCCAACAGCGGCAACGAGATGGGTTATCAACTGACTGATGCCGGGCGCGCGCGCGCGCTGGATGCGCTCAGCCAATCGGAATACTACGGCGCCATGCCGGTGCCACTCGATGTCTACCGCGAACAGGTCGAGCGCCAGTCGATCCGCAACATCATGGTCACCCGTCAGCAACTGACACAGGCCATGGGGCATCTGATCCTGCCTGACAGCTTGCTGGATCATTTGGGCCCTGCGGTCAGCGCTGGCCGCTCGATCTTGATGTATGGCCCACCCGGGAATGGTAAGTCCTCGATCTCAAACGGTATTCGCGATGCCTTGGGTGACTGTGTCTATGTCCCTCGCGCCATCGAATATGCAGGCCAGGTGATCACGGTCTATGACCCCATCGTGCACACGGCGGCCCCCGAAGAGGCCGAGGATCCAAACGCCCTGCGCCGCCCGCGCCGTTTCGATACCCGCTATGTCAAATGCGAGCGTCCCACCGTTGTAACCGGCGGCGAACTGTCCCTGTCGATGCTCGATCTGGTCTACAACCCCACAGCACGCACCTACCAGGCGCCGCTGCAGCTCAAATCAACGGGCGGGATCTTCATCGTGGATGACCTTGGCCGCCAGGCAGAGCCGCCCCAGGCGCTGGTCAACCGCTGGATCGTGCCACTGGAAGAGGGGCGCGATATCCTTGCCCTGCAATCGGGGGAAAAGTTCGAGGTCCCGTTCGATACGCTGGTGATCTTCTCCACCAATTTCCACCCGAACGAGATCTTCGATCAGGCGGCGCTGCGCCGGATCTTCTTCAAGATCAAGATCGACGGCCCGGATCAGGAGAACTTCCTCAAGATCTTTGCCCTGGTGGCCCGCAAGAAAGGCGTGCCGCTGGACGAGGCAACGCTTGTGCACCTTCTGAAGACCAAATACCCGACCATCGGCAACGTCTATGCGAACTACCAGCCGGTCTTTCTGATCGATCAGATGATGGCGATTTGCGATTTCGAGGGCATCCCTTATCAGATGAGCCCCGCGCTGATCGACCGCGCCTGGGCGAACATGTTCGTCAAGGACGAGACAATCGTAAAATAGGCGAGCCGGGTACTCCCGCCCGTCGTCGGCCTTTTTGAAAAAAGACCTCCTCCCGTTGGGCCCGGCGCCGCGCATGCGCGGCGCCGGGCCCAAGGCCGCCAAGGGGTATCGGCGCAGCCGATGCACCTGCGGGCGCGGGAGCCTTCCCCCTTTTTAGATTTGCGCAGGCTGCCGCATGGACTAAATAGGGAACATGACCAATCTCCCCTCCCAGATTTCCGACTGGTTGGAACACCGCCAATGGCGCCTGCATCCACATCAGACAGCGATGCTGGCCCGTGCAACCGATCCCGCGACGCTCTTGATTGCCCCCACGGGCGGCGGCAAGACCATGGCCGGTTTCCTGCCAACGCTGGCAGACCTTGCAGGCAACGCACATGATGGCCTACACACGCTCTATGTCTCGCCCCTAAAGGCGTTGGCTGCGGACATAAAGCGTAACCTCACCGGCCCTGTTGCAGAGATGGGTCTGCCCATCCGCATTGACGACAGGACCGGCGACACACCGCAATCGCGCCGCAAACGCCAGCGCGCCGACCCGCCGCATATTTTGCTGACGACGCCGGAAAGCCTTGCGCTGATGGTCTCATACGAAGACGCCGAGCGCACGTTCAAGGGCCTCAAACGCATTGTCATCGACGAGATCCATGCGCTTGCAGAAGGCAAGCGTGGCGATCAGTTGATGCTGGCGCTGTCACGCCTGCAAAGCCTCTGCCCCAACTTGCGCCGTGTAGGTCTTTCAGCCACCGTCGACGACCCGGCCGCCATTGCACGCTACCTTGCCCGCCACCCAGATCCCTGCGCTATCATTGAGGCCGATCCGGGCCCTGCGCCCGACATCGCCATGCTGGAGACTGCCGAGGCGCCCCCCTGGGCCGGGGGCGGTGCGGCCTATGCGATCCCGGCCGTTCTGGAGCAAATCCGTACCCATCAGACCACGCTCATATTTCACAACACCCGTGCCCAGGCCGAGATCTTTTTTCACAATCTCTGGCTGGCGAATGAAGAAGACCTGCCCATTGCCATCCATCACGGCTCGCTCGACCGGATGCAGCGCGAGCGGGTCGAGGCAGCGATGGTCGCGAATGACTTGCGAGCGGTGGTCTGTACAGGCTCGCTCGACCTTGGCATCGACTGGGGCAACGTGGACCTGGTGATCCAGATCGGCGCGCCCAAGAACGTCAAACGTCTCGTGCAACGGATCGGGCGGGCCAATCACCGCTACAACGCGCCGTCAAAGGCCCTTCTGGTGCCCGCCAACCGGTTCGAGGTGGTGGAATGCCAAGCCGCGCTTGAGGCTGTCAAAGAGGGGAAGCTGGACGGAGATCCCCGCCCGCCAGGGCCACGCGATGTGCTCTGTCAGCACATCCTGATCCGCGCCTGCTCCGGGCCGTTCGATGCCGATGCGCTCTTTTCCGAAGTCACCAGCACCGGCGCCTATTCGCACCTGACCCGGGCTGCGTTCGACGCTTGCCTCGATTTCTGCGCAACCGGTGGCTATGCCCTGCGCGCCTATGACCAGTGGCAACGTCTGCTGCAGCGCCCGGACGGGCTGTGGCAACTGCGCGATCCCCGCACTGCCGCGCGCATCCGCATGAACATCGGCACCATCCAGGACGCTGACCTTCTGAAGGTGCGTATGAAGCGCAGCCGCGGCGGCAAGCCTCTGGGCGAGATCGAAGAGGCCTTTGCCGCAACCCTGACCCCAGGTGACACCTTCCTGATCGGCGGGCAGATCGTGCGCTACGAAAGTTTGCGCGAAATGACGGTCGAGGTCAGCCGGGATCGGGGGCGCAAACCCAAGATAGCAGTCTTTTCCGGTACCAAATTCGCCACCTCGACGCAGTTGAGCCAGGGCATTCTAGCCCTTCTGGCGCAGGACGCATGGCCCGATCTGCCCGCACATACAGCCGATTGGCTGACCCTGCAGCGCGAGGTGTCAGAACTGCCGCGTGCGGGCGAGATGCTGATCGAAACCTTCCCCCATCAGGGCCGCGAGCACGCCTGTCTGTACGGCTTTGCAGGACGCAATGCGCAACAGACGCTGGGCCTTTTGGCAACCAAGCGAATGGAGGAGCTGGGCCTTGATCCCCTCGGATTTGTCGCAACCGATTACGCCACGCTGATTTGGGGGCTGTCGGAGTTGACCGATCCGGCCCCCCTATTGGACAGAGATGCCTTGCGTGATGGGCTGGAGCGCTGGCTGGCCGGGAACGCCGTGATGAAGCGCGCCTTTCGCGCCTCGGCCACCATCGCCGGGCTGATTGAACGCAACAGCCCCGGCAGCCGCAAATCCGGGCGACAGGCGACCTTCTCATCCGATATCCTCTATGACACGTTGCGCAAATATGACCCCGATCACCTGCTTCTGGACATCACCCGTGACGAGGCGCTGAGCGGGCTGGTGGATTTCTCCCGTATCGAAGAGATGACGGATCGCATCCGGGGCCGCGTGAACCTCCGCCGCCTCAGCCGGATCAGCCCGCTGGCCGCGCCGCTTTTGCTTGAGGCCGGCAAGGTGCCCGTGCAAGGCGCAGGCGCCGAAAAGCTGATGCAGCAGGAAGCGGCAGACCTGATGCACGCATCGGGCCTTGAAACCCTCGCACAATGAGGCTTGCGGGCGGGCCAGAAACCGGCGATCAGACGGGCATGAGCGGCTATGACTTCACCCTTGCAGGCACCCGGCTGACCGCCCTTGGCAGCGGCGCGCTGTGGTGGGGCGATGAGCGGCTTTTGTGCGTGTCCGATCTTCATCTCGGCAAATCCGAACGCCACCTCAGGCGCGGTGGTGCCGCCCTGCCACCTTATGAGGTGCGCGATACGCTGAACAGACTGACTGCCCTGATCGAGCAATTCACCCCAGATACGGTCCTGTGCCTTGGCGACAGTTTCGACGATCTGGCCGCCGCCAGAGCCCTGCCCGCGCCCGAAGCGGGTGACCTGCGCCAGATGGTGAAAGCACGAAACTGGATCTGGATTGAGGGCAACCATGACCCCGGCGCAACCAGCTTTGGAGGGTGCAGCTGCGATGAAATCACCATAGGAGCGCTCACCTTTCGCCATATCGCCCGCAAGGACGCGGCACCGGGCGAAGTGTCGGGCCATTACCACCCGAAGGCCCGCCTCAGCCGGGGCAGCGCACGGCCCACGTTTCTTCTGGACCATACCCGACTGATCCTGCCCGCATTCGGCACCTACACCGGCGGCTTGCGCACGAGCGATCCGGCGCTGGCAGGGCTGATGGCGCCGCAGGCGCTGGCGATCCTGACAGGTCCCACCCCGCTGCCCTGCCCGATGCCGCGCTGACGCAACGTCTTGTTCCAACGGGCAGAATGCGCGTCTAAGCTGCACCTCATGAAAACAGAACACATCAAAGACAGTTTCGACCGCCAGAGCATGATGACCACCCTTGGCGCCACGCTCGACACCGTGGAGCCGGGCAAGGTGGTGATTTCGGCACCCCTGTTGCCAACCAGCCTGCAACAGCATGGCGCCGCCCATGCCGCGCTCACTTTTGCCATTGGCGACAGCGCCGCGGGTTATGCAGCACTCAGCCTGCTGCCGGAGGATCAGGAGGTTATGACCGCCGAAATCAAGATCAACCTCCTCGCGCCCGGCGTCGGAGACCGACTGCGCGCTACCGGTACGGTGATCAAGCCAGGTCGGCGCCTCATGGTGGTAACCTCCGAAGTGCACGCCATCACCGGAGGCGAGGAAAAGCTGATCGCCATTCTGCAGGGCACCATGGTGCCGGTTTCCCCCTAGATGAGACAAAAACACCCGCCGAAAAGCTGCGGCGGGTGCATTTCATCCTTCCGAGGAATGAGCAAATCAGGCCGTCAGCCCTTCAGGTTCGTCAAGCCCGTGCGCGCGGCAACAGGCGGTGAGGGTATTGGCCAAAAGGCAGGCGATGGTCATCGGGCCGACGCCACCCGGCACCGGAGTGATGGCGCCTGCGACCTCGGAAACCGGAGTAAAATTCACATCACCCAAAAGCTTGGTCTTGCCGGGTTTTTCCGGGTGCGGCACGCGGGTGATGCCCACGTCGATCACCGTAGCGCCGGGTTTGACCCAGTCGGCCTGCACCATTTCCGAGCGCCCCACCGCAGCCACAAGGATATCAGCGCGGCGGCAGACCTCGGGCAGATCGCGGGTGCGCGAATGGGCGATGGTCACGGTGCAGTTTTCCTGCAAGAGGAGCTGCGCCATCGGCTTGCCGAAGAGGTTCGAGCGCCCAATTACGACAGCGTTGAGACCGGTCATGTCACCGACCTGATCGCGCAGCAGCATCAGACAGCCCAGCGGCGTGCAAGACACCAGCCCCTTTTCCCCGCTCGCCAGAAGGCCTGCATTGACGACGCTCAGCCCATCCACGTCCTTGGCCGGGTCGATGCGCGCCACGACGGCCCGTTCATCCAGATGATCCGGAACCGGGAACTGGCACAGGATACCATGCACGGTGGGATCGGCATTCAGTTGGTCTATCAGCGCGAAAAGATCGGCCTCGGACACGTCGGCGGGCAGTTTATGCTCGAAGGAGGCCATTCCAACCTCGACCGTCTGCCTGTGTTTTGCGGCGACATAGACCTCGCTCGCCGGATCTTCGCCCACCAGGATCACCGCAAGACCGGGGGTGATGCCATGGTCTGCCTTTAGGCGCGCCACATGGTCCGCCACCTTTCCGCGCACCGTGGCTGCAAAAGCCTTGCCGTCGATGAGTGTCGCTGCCATCTGCCAAATTCCTCTTCTTTCGGATCTCTATCCTGATGCACCGAAACGCGATGCGGCCCGGAACCCCTTCCGAGCCGCAGATTGCGCAAATTCTGCCTTAGAACAAGCCTTCGATCTGTCCTTCGGCGTTCAGATGGATGTTTTCCGCCGCCGGAACGCGTGGCAGGCCCGGCATGGTCATGATCTCACCGCAGACAACCACCACAAAACCCGCTCCTGCCGACAGGCGTACCTCGCGGACCGGCACCGAATGGCCCGTGGGCGCACCGCGCAACGTCGGGTCGGTCGAGAAACTGTACTGGGTCTTGGCCATGCAGACCGGCAGATCGCCATAGCCCTGATCTTCCCAGAGCTTCAGCTGATCACGGATCTTTTGGTCTGCCAGCACTTCATCCGCACGGTAGATGCCCTTTGCAATACGTTCGATCTTCTCGAACAGGGTCAGATCGTCACGGTAGAGCGGTGCGAACTGGCTGGTGCCGCTATCGGCGATTTCCGCAACCCGGCGGGCCAGCGCTTCGGACCCTTCCGAGCCCAGCTCCCAGTGGCGCGACAGGATCGCTTCAGAGCCTTGTGTTTCCACGTAGTCCTTGACCGCCTGGATTTCGGCCTCTGTGTCGGTGACGAAGTGGTTGATCGCAACGACCACCGGCACGCCAAAGGATTTGAGGTTGCCGATATGACGGCCGAGGTTGGCGCAGCCTTCCCTCACCGCTTCGACGTTTTCGGCGCCAAGATCGGCTTTGGCGACCCCTCCGTTCATTTTCATTGCGCGCACGGTTGCCACCAACACCACACAGTCGGGGGCCAGACCGGCCTTGCGGCACTTGATGTTCATGAACTTCTCGGCGCCAAGGTCCGCACCAAACCCGGCCTCTGTCACCACGTAATCAGCGACTTTCAGCGCGGTTTGCGTCGCGATGACCGAGTTGCATCCATGGGCTATATTGGCAAATGGACCACCGTGGACGAAGGCCGGGTTGTTTTCCAAAGTCTGGACGAGATTCGGCTGCATCGCATCCTTGAGCAGAACCGCCATGGCGCCTTCTGCCTTGATGTCACGGCAGAAAACCGGGCTGCGATCGCGGCGATATGCGACGATCATATCACCCAGGCGCTGCTCAAGATCTTTGAGATCCTTGGCAAGGCAGAGGATTGCCATCACTTCAGAGGCCACTGTGATGTCAAATCCGCCTTCGCGGGGAAACCCGTTGGCCACACCACCCAGGGAGACGTTGATCTGGCGCAGGGCGCGGTCGTTCATATCGACAACGCGGCGCCACTGGACGCGGCGGATGTCGATCTCCTGCTCGTTGCCCCAGTAGATGTGGTTGTCGATCATTGCGCTCAGCAGGGAATGGGCCGAGGTGATGGCGTGGAAATCGCCGGTGAAGTGGAGGTTCATGTCCTCCATCGGCACCACCTGCGCATAGCCGCCCCCGGCGGCGCCCCCTTTCATGCCGAAGTTGGGACCCAGGGATGCTTCACGGATACAGATCATGGCATTCTTGCCGATACGGTTCAGACCGTCACCCAGCCCCACAGTGGTGGTGGTCTTGCCCTCGCCGGCCGGTGTCGGGTTGATCGCGGTCACCAGGATCAGCTTGCCGTTTTCCTTGCCCTGAACGGAGTCGATAAAGGGCTGGCTGACCTTCGCCTTGTCATGGCCATAGGGCAGCAGATCGTCATGCGACATGCCCAGTTTGGCGCCGATCTCCTGAATCGGGAGCTTCTTTGCCTCGCGCGCGATTTCAATATCACTCTTGTAGCTCATGGCCTGGTTCCTGACCTGTTTCATCTGTTGACCGGCAGCGCAGCCGGGGTTGTTCAAGACTTATCCAGACTGCGGCAATTCGCGCGCGTGTTTTCCGACATTATCGCGCCTTGAAGCGGCGTGCCCCGCTTTCCATCGGAACGCTCGGTGTCCGAAAGGAACGCATTTTTTCCTTTGATGCGCGCCTCAAGGCGCCCAAGCGCGCTGATCAGGTACAAAAACCACGAGTTGATCACCAAGCGCCAGACGCCCCGGGCGTTCTACCCAAGCGGTGATTCCCCGCCGGTTCTTGGCAGCCGGTTTGAACTTGGCGCCATAGCCCGTGTGGTCCTTTTCAATCTCCCGGCCCGGCAGAACGCAGGGACGGTTTTCCATGTCAACGGTCAAGGTGGTGCCATCGGGACCCTGCAGGCGAGTGTTCGGCGGGATAAAAGTGAAATCAGGGATACCGCGTAGAACCAGCGTCGCCCCGAGGCGCGCAGGGTCAAGCCGCTCCAGCCCCATATCAGCGGCGATGAGCGCAAGTTCTTCTTCAGAGAGTATCGTCAGCTGACGCACATTTCGGATTTCAGTCCCTTGAGGGTAAAGGTTCTTGACCCGAACGCATGAGGCACGCGTCTCGCCCTCGTGACGCTCCCCTTGAAGGCCTTGAAAGCCGAGATCCAGTGCCGCCTGAGGCGTTGCGGACAATTCCTCTGCGGACGGAACCATGCCCATCCAAGTGATTTCTCCAACAAATTCCGTTTTCCGCAGTACGGGCATATTAGGGTTCCTATGGATCATCAAAACCGATTGAAGACCGACAAAGCGGCCTTTCCTATTGCCGCGACCATACACGCTCAGCAGCGAGCGGCCAGAGCCAACGAATGATCTGACTGTAAAAAGCGATCAGATGCCCACCCGATGGGGCCCCGGCGGGTAGCCACCAGGCGACCTCCTGTCGGAAACACAGGCCCTTAGTTGGAATAAAAAGGCCCGGTCGATGACCGGGCCTCATGTCTAGCTGTTGCTTATGCGGAGGGTTCAGGTTCCATGCCCCCTTCCGGCGGGGACTTTTTCGGTTTGGCCTTTGGGACCGACGTGATCGACGCGCTTCCCTGATCGGCGTCATCGCCTTCATCCTGACCTGACTGAGGTGGCTCGCCGTTCATGACACGCTTGATCTCATCCCCGGTCAGGGTTTCATACTCGAGAAGTCCCTGAGCCAGACGCTCCCACTCATCCTTGTGATCTGTCAGGATCTTGTAGGCCCGCTCATAGCCGTTTTGGATGAAGGATCGCACCTCGTCTTCAATCATCTCCTTGGTATGCGCCGACACAGAGAAGCCCGCAGTGTTGCCGCTGTAGCCTTCGTGGGCTTCGGCGTAGTCGATATTTCCGACCTTGTCGGACATGCCCCAGCGCATCACCATGGCGCGTGCCAACTGGCTGGCCTGCTGGATATCACCCGCCGGACCATTGGAGACGTGGTTCTCACCATACTTGATGATCTCGGCGGCCTTACCGGCCATGGTCATGGCCAGCTTTTGCTCGCACTCATCCTTGTGCCAGTTGAGGCGGTCCATTTCGGGCAGGCTCACCACCATGCCAAGTGCGCCGCCGCGCGGAATGATCGTGGCCTTGTAGACGGGATCGCACTCGGGCAGCTTCAAGCCCACCACCGCGTGACCGGCTTCGTGATAGGCTGTCTTTTCCTTCTGATCCGCCGTCAACACCATCGAGCGGCGCTCGGCCCCCATCATCACCTTGTCCTTGGCGTTCTCAAAGTCTTCCATGGTGACAAAGCGGCGGCCAACGCGGGCGGCCATCAACGCGGCCTCGTTCACGAGGTTCGCCAGATCCGCACCGGAAAAGCCGGGCGTGCCGCGCGCGATGATGCGCAGGTCCACATCGGGGCCCAGCGAGGTTTTACGCGCGTGAACACCCAGGATCTTTTCGCGGCCCTTGATATCAGGGTTGCCCACGGTGACGTTGCGGTCGAACCGGCCCGGACGCAGCAACGCGGGGTCCAGAACGTCGCGGCGGTTGGTGGCGGCGAGGATAATCACGCCCTCGTTCGCTTCGAAACCGTCCATTTCCACCAGCAATTGGTTCAACGTCTGCTCACGTTCGTCGTTGCCGCCGCCATAGCCGGCGCCACGATGACGGCCCACGGCGTCGATCTCGTCGATGAAGACGATACAGGGCGCGTTTTTCTTGGCCTGTTCGAACATGTCACGCACACGAGATGCACCGACACCCACGAACATTTCAACGAAGTCCGAACCGGAGATAGTGAAGAAGGGCACACCCGCCTCGCCTGCAATCGCACGGGCCAGCAGGGTTTTACCGGTGCCCGGAGGGCCAACCAGCAGCGCGCCTTTCGGAATCTTGCCACCAAGGCGCGAGAATTTCTGCGGGTTGCGCAGGAATTCCACGATCTCTTCCAGCTCTTCCTTGGCCTCGTCGATGCCTGCAACATCGTCAAAGGTGACGCGGCCATGTTTCTCGGTCAGCATCTTGGCCTTGGATTTGCCAAAGCCCATGGCGCCGCCCTTACCGCCGCCCTGCATGCGGTTCATGAAGTAGACCCAGACGCCGATCAGCAGAAGGAATGGCAGCAGAGTGATCAGGAAGGACTGAAAACCCGACTGCTCCTGCTTTTCGGCGCGCACCGGGATATTGTTCTCGATCAGCATCGAGGTGACTTCGGCGTCGGTCGGCTTGATGGTGACATAGCTCTGCCCGTCAGAGGTGCTGAAGCGAACCTGCTCCCCGTCAAGGGTGACGGTGCTGACCTGCCCTCCTTCAACGGCGGCGACAAAGTCGGAATAGGTGCGCTCACGGCTCTGCATATTGCTGCCGGATCCGCTGAACAGGTTGAACAGCGCGAGGATCAGCAGGAACAGAACGACCCAGAAGGCGATATTGCGTGCATTACCCAAGGAAAATCTCCCAATGTTCCAGGCGACACTCAGGACGCCTGCGTTGCGCTTAAAATAGGGAACATTCGGTCAGGTTCAATGCGATAAAAAGGATGCATGGAACTCTTCTTCTCCGCGTATCAGCTCTGCCTCGCATTCATTTGCTCGCCGCAACAGGGGCGCGGCAAGCAACGCAGGGCCTCTCCACAGGGCCGGAGTGACAGCGAGTACGGGTGCAGGTAGCCCGCTTTCGCGCCAGTCCGGGCATTGACGCAAGCCATCCTCCCCAAGGGCGCGAATGCTGCAATCCTTTGTTTCCTTGACAAGAATACGCCATCGCCCGTCCCAGACCTCTTCCGGGGCCACTTGGCAGCCCGCAACGGCGCGGCTTTCCCGGCAAATCCAGATCCGTCCCCGCTGATAGAACAGGCGCACCCCGCCCAAGGTGGCGCCTCTCCCTTCGCGAAGTCCTGTAATCGCCGCCAGCATGGGCGCGCGGCGCAGCGGGTATCCGGCGCGGGTGACCCATTTTATCGCGCCCAGAAGCAATCGATAAGCGATTTCATCCGGTAAAGTGGCAAAACCGGCTGCATCAATGGACACCGCCCCCGCGCGCAGTTCTGCCAGATTCTTTGCTGCCAATTTTGCATAGTGGTCAAGGGCTTGGCGCGCCTGCGCCATGTTTTCCGCAACAATGGAAAGCGCCTCTGCCGTTAGCCCAAGGTCCTGCAGTGTCTCCAGTGCGCGGCGCACCCGCACACGTTCGAATCGCACATCCTCATTTGAGGGATCCTCGATCCATTTCAGCCCCATGTCGTCCAGATAGGAACGCAGCTCCTGCCGCCGGACCGAAAGCAAAGGGCGCCAAAGCGTCACACCATTGCGATCACGCACCTCGGACATGGCCGAAAGACCATCCACGCCGGAGGCACGCATGAGGCGCATCAAAACCGTTTCCGCCTGATCGTCTGCCGTATGCCCAAGCGCCAGCCATTCAATACCCCGTGCACGAGCCCAGTCAGCCATCAAATCGTAACGTGCCTGACGCGCCTGATCCTGGAGGTTGCCCTGTGTTGGTCCCTGTTGCCAGACGATGATATCGTGCGAAAGGCCAAGGCCATCAGCCAGATCTGTCACCTGCCGCGCCTCTTCAGCCGCTGCTGCACGCAAGCCATGATCAACCGTGACCACAGACAGTTCGACACCTTTTGGGGACAGGCTCTGATGCAAAAGATGCAAGAGCGCGACAGAATCGCTACCGCCAGAAACTGCAACCCCGATCCTTTCTGGCAGGGGCACGCGAAGCGCGTCGCCAATCCTGCTCAGAATATCTTCAGCGGTTTTCTTCAAGAACAGCCCAGCCGCGCCATCTCGGCCTCGGCCTTGGCAACGGTTTCGTTACCCGAAAAACGGGCTCCAACTTCCGACAGGGTGATACAGGCCTGGTCCATCTGCCCGAGGCGCCCAAGGGCGGCGCCAAGTTCGAACAGGGCTTCGGGCGCCATTGGGCCAACCGCATCGCCGGTAAAAGACGCAAGGTAGGCCCGCGCCGCCTCACGAGTATCGCCCAGTCCATCCATCGCCTTGCCGCGGTGGAAATCAGCCTTGGCCGCCAGAGGGCTACCGGGATAGGCCGCGTTGAAGGCGGCGAACTTATCGGCAGCCTCCTGATAGCTGCCGCTTTCCAGCGCGGCCTTGGCCGCGTCGAAATCCGCGCGTTCGCCGACCGCCAGTTCTTCGGTCGGGCCAGTCTGAGCGGTCGGCGTTTCAGCGCCGCCGCCTTCGACGTCTCCACCAAGGGTGGAGGTCTCACCCAGCGCCGCGATATCCCCACCTTCCAGCTCAACCAGGCGGAATTCCAGATCGCCAATCCGGTTGGTGCCATCTGCGACGATCCGGTTGATCCGGTATTCCAGCTGTTCGGTCTGCGCCGTCAGGCGCTGCAACTCCATTTCAATCGCCGCAACACGATCCAGAACCGATGTGCCCGCCAGATTGGTCGACGGCGCACCGGTGGTCGACAGTTCGCGATTGAGTCTCTGTATCTCCACATGCAGCACGGTCAGTTCCTGCCGGATATCGGCGAGGGTCTGCTGATCCTGCGCCAGAGCGGGCAGAGGGACACACAGCACGCATGCAGTGACCGAGGCGGTCAGGAAGGCTCGGATTGATCGCATCGGATTACCCCGTCAAGCCACTCGCCAGCACGGTCACAGCCCTGCGGTTCTTGGCATAGCAGCTTTCGGCCGAGCAGATCTCGATCGGGCGTTCCTTGCCAAAGCTCACGACCTGAATGCGGTTTCCCGCCACCCCTTGCGAGATCAGGAATTCGCGCGCTGCATTGGCACGGCGCGCGCCAAGGGCGAGGTTGTATTCGCGCGTGCCCTGCTCGTCGGCATGGCCCTGGATGGTGACGTTGTAATCAGTATTGGCAAGAAGCCAGCCCGCCTGACCGCGCAGGGTTGCCTCTGCTTCGGGCGAAAGGGTTGACTGATCCACGGCGAAGAGAACCCGATCACCGATCGCCTGCTGGAAATAGGCGGGGCTGGTGGGGTCAGAGACCGATCCGGCTGCTCCGGCGCCCGCGCCACTGCCGCCAAAACGCGTGTCATCCCATGTCGCGTTACTACATGCCGCCAGCCCGAGGGCTGCGGCCATAACAAGTGCAATTCTCAGTCCGCTCATCTTCAATCCCTACCCCTTCGCATTTCTTGACGGCAACCTACCATATGCTGAGTCAGTCGACCATGCTCGTGTTTATGCCCAAATTGCGTTGTGCTTATTCATGCAGACCTAGTTCTGCAACGGCGACCAGGCCGGATCCGAAGCCCCATCGGGCGTGCGCACCGGCTTGAGGTTGCGCCCCGAGATGTCCACCGAATAGAGCAGCGCCCGCCCGCTCGCCCCTTGGGTTTCGCGGGTGAACATGATCACACGCCCATTGGGAGACCAGGTTGGTCCTTCATCAAGGAAAGACGCTGTCAGCAGGCGTTCCTCGCTGCCATCGGTGCGCATGACACCGATGTGGAAGCGGCCCTTGTTCTGCTTGGTAAAGGCGATGAGATCCCCGCGCGGCGACCACACCGGCGTGCCATAGCGCCCGGAACCAAAGCTGATCCGCTTGGCCGCGCCGCCTGTGGCAGGCATCACATAGAGCTGCGGCGCACCGGACCGGTCACTTTCAAAGACGATCTGGCTGCCATCGGGCGAATAGGAGGGCGCAGTCTCGATCGAAGGCGCCGTGGTCAGGCGGGTGCGCTGTCCGCTGGCGATATCCATTGTGAACAGATCGGTATTGCCGCCCTGAGACTGGGAATAGACCACAGTGCGCCCATCGGGCGAAAACCGCGGCGCAAAACTCATGATGCCGTCATCCGTCGACAGGATACGGCGCTGCACCCGCCCCACATCAAGCACGTGGATCTGTGGAAAGCCGGTCTCGTAACTGGTGTAGAGCACTCGGTCGCCGGTGGGCGAAAACCGTGGGGCCAGCACGATGGCATCGCTGTTGGTCAGATACTGCACATTGGCGCCATCATAATCCATGATCGCCAGCCGTTTGCGCCGATCGTTCTTGGGGCCGGTTTCAGAGACGAACACCACACGGCTGTCGAAATAGCCGCCCTCGCCGGTGATACGGCTGTAGACCGCATCGGCTACCTTGTGCGCCATGCGTCGCCAACCGTCGGTGGTCCCTGAGAATTGCAAACCACCGCCCAATTCTTTTTCAGCAAAGACATCATAGGCGCGGAAGCGGACAGTCAGCTGTCGCCCGTTGACGCTAACGGCGCCTGCGATCAGCGCCTGAGCATTCACTGCCTTCCAATCCGCGAACTTCACCGGATCATCAAAGCCGGTGATCTTTGAGATATGCGCCGAGGCAGGCACTTCCCGAAACAGGCCCGTACCGGACAGATCCGTCGCCACCACCCGCGCGATCAGGGACGCATACTCGGAGGCCGCCGCATCATCCGGGATGAAGTCAGGTACCGCATAGGGCAAGGGTTCGATCACACCCTGGTCGATCTCGATCCTGAGCGGCCCGCTTTGCGCGGACGCAGCGCCCGCCGTGATCAGGGCCGCAGCGCACAAGGTCAGGCAAATTTGAGCCAGGCGTGCCAGATAGGTCCTCATTTGATCCGCATCCTTTCGGGATTGAATGTCATCTCAATATCACGCCAGTGCGCGTATTTATCAGGGGGAAGTTGAAATCCTCGTGAACCGCAGCGGATTATTGCCCGCCGTGCCGCCTCGTAAGCCTGTTTCGCTGCCGCCGCAGAGCCGCCTGTGCTCGACAGCATCCGGATTGAGCCAACATCCGGCTTGCCATCCTGCGCGAGGCTCACACCGACCACGACAGTGGTACGCAACGCATCCGAAGACAGAGAGCCAACGTTCCAACATTGCGAAACCGCAACGCGCAAAGCGTCCTTTTCGCCGCTGGTCAAAGGTGGTCCGGTCGGCTCTGGCGCCTCCACGTCAGCCCCCCCTGCAAGCGCAGCCGCCAGGGCATCCTCAACCGCCGAGCGTTCAACCGCCGTGTCGGACTGTGGTGCGGTCTCCTCTGGCGCTTCTGCGACCGCCCGCTGGGGGCGGCTTTTGGGGCGCACGGACCGCGTCGGGGCAGCCACGACCTGCTCTTCTGCGCGGTTTTCCTCGGTCACGATCCGGTCATTTGCGGCTTCGGGTGCGGTGGCCTCCTGGACCTCCTGCGTATCGTCCGCCCCGTCCTCCGGTGCCACCTCGGGCTGCACAACATCGTCCACCGCCACATCGGGTTCCGGCGGCGCAACAGGTACCGGCGCGACACGATCCACCGGCGTGAGTTGCGGCGCTTCCGGCTGAGGCGGCAGAACCACTGCGGTTTCGGGCGCCTCGACCTCTGGCGGAGTGTCCCGCACGATCGGGTCAGGCTCGACTTCTGGCACATCCTCTACGATCGGCTCCGGGGTCGGCTCCGGTAGCGGTTCCGGGCGCTCTGGCGCTACGTCCGGTTCGGGGCGCGGCGCTGGCGGCACAGAGACCTCGGGCGCCGCGCTTTCTTCAGGCGGTGCCAGTACGGTTGCATCAGGTGCCACCACCGGCGCCTGACGCTGCTGGCTGAGACGCGCGAACTCCTCTGCGGAAATCAATGAGACCTCTTGGACCGCAAAGGGCTGCGGCTCAGACTGGAACCAGCCGCCAAGTGCGGCCCAGCCAAGGAGCAACCCGTGCCCAGCGATAGAGATCTTGGTTCCGGTCTGCACGTGTCGTGCCCCCGCCTATTGATCCGCGCCGCTGCCGGATGCGCCAGCAGATGAACCATCCAGTGCAGGGCCACCCGTATCGGTCACAAGGCCCACATTGGCAAAGCCGCCCGCATTGAGCGCGCCCATGATCTGCATGACCTCGCTATAGGCAATCGCCCCATCCGCCCGCAGGAAAATCCGGTCAGATGTGCGTTCAGCCGCAATGGCGCGCAGCTTGGCCACCAGTTCGGCGCGCGGCACCGATGTGGTCTGGATCTGAATGTCTCCATCCGCCGTCATGGTGACGGTCAGCGGCTCTTCCTCATCGCCCGGCAGTGCGCCCGCCGCCGTTTTCGGCAGCTCTACCGGCACACCGACTGTCATCAGTGGCGCGGCCACCATGAAGATGATCAGCAAAACCAGCATCACATCAACAAATGGCGTGACGTTGATCTCGGCCATCGGCTGCGCGCGGCCGCGGCGGCCCCCACGGCGGCGCCCGCCGCCGCCCGATGCTTTTTGCTGAACCGCAGCGCCCATGGCTCAGGAATCCAACTGGCGGCTGAGGATGGTTGCGAACTCATCCGCAAAGGCCTCATAGCTGCCCAGGATGCGGTCGCTGTCGGCGCTCAGCTTGTTGTAAAAGATCACCGCAGGGATCGCCGCGAGCAGGCCAAGCCCCGTCGCCAAAAGCGCCTCGGCAATGCCGGGCGCGACAACCGCAAGGTTGGTGTTCTGCTGCTCTGCGATCTCGATGAAGGCGTGCATGATACCCCAGACAGTGCCGAACAGGCCGATGAAAGGCGCGGTGGAACCAATCGAGGCCAGGATCGGCAAACCGGCCTGCAGGCTCTCGGCCTCCTTGGCGATGGCCACATCCATTGAGCGATCGATGCGCGCCTGCGCGCCGGGGATCAGCCCGCCATCGCTGCGATGGCTGCGGCGCCATTCGGCCATGCCCGCGCAAAAGATGCGCTCGGACTGCCCTGCGGGATCTGGTCCAAGCTTGTCGAACAGCCCGTCGAGCGGCTCTCCGGACCAGAAGGCCGCCTCAAAGGCTGCGGCCTCGGCGCGCGCCTTTCGGTAGTTGATCACTTTCTGAAAAATGATGCCCCAGGACCAAACCGAGGCGGCGATCAGCATCAGCATCACCAGTTTTACGGTGATGGTGGCCCGCGCGAAAAGGCCCCACATGGAGAAATCAATCTCCTGCGCCAGCGCCAGAGTTTCTGCTTCCATTAGCCTGCTCTATCGTTTCCGGCCGTCTGTTCGCGACCTTGATTGGAACAACGCTAGCTCAAATCAAACCGAAAAGCCAATGAAACAGGCGTGACAGCGCCCAAAGCCTAGAGCAATGCGCGAATCTCTGCCGGCAGGCGTGTCGGGCGACCATCACTGGCGGTGACGCAGACTGCCGTAACGACGGCCTTGAACAGAGGGGTGTCGCCACGGCGTACCAACTGGCGCATGGTCAGGCGTGCACCGGTCAGTTTTTCCACCTCGGTTTCCACCATCAGCTCATCCTCGAACTTGGCCGACGCGAGGTAGTCCGCCTCGATCCGCTGAACGACCCAGATAATCCCGGCATCGCGCATCGCGTTCTGGTCGTTGCCCAGCTGTCGCACCCAGTCGCTGCGCGCCCGCTCGATATAACGCAGGTAATTGGCGTGATAAACGATCCCGCCCATGTCGGTGTCCTCGTAATAGACCCGTACCGGGAATTCATGCGCCATGATCTGCCCTCTCTCTGTTGTGCGCACCCTAGGTTGCGGTTAGCGGAGCAGCAAGACCCACGCCGCTAGTCACCCTCGACCGCGTCCAACGGATAATCCGCCAGGATATCATAGCGCGCGCCATCGGGCGTGAGGGTCGAACGATAGAGCGCCATCCGGTCAATCTGCACGTCAGACAGTGAGAAATCCCCACGCGCCTGAAGGAATGCCCCCAATCGACGCGCCTGGTGTTCCGGTATGTCCCGGCCAAAGCGCGCCAGGGTGATATGCGGCCTGAACCTTTCACGGGATAGATCGATCTCTGCCCGCTCCGCCGCCCGCCGCACCTGATCGCGCAGGCGAGAGAGGATTGGGTCGGGGCAGACAGCTGCAAACAGAATGCGCGGGCTGCGCCCACCGAACAGATCCGGCCCCCTGATATCAAGCGCCAGTGGGGGCACTCGGATCTGTGACAGTGCCTCATGCAACGCTTGCAGCGCGGCCTCGGGCTGATCATCCAGAAACGCCAGCGTCAGGTGCAGGTTCTCTCCCGGTACGATTCGGCCCACGGGAATGCCCTCCTGAAGCCGCTCCAGCGCGTGAAGCGCATCATCTGGCAGGGGAAGTCCAACAAAGGCACGCATGACCGGGCTTGCCGCTACTGGCCCGGAGAGGTCTGCGTCGGCGCCTGCAACCGCGCAAACAGGCGAAGCGCATGAGAGGCATCCTTCGCCGCAACCGGCATCATCCGGTCGTAGGCAGCAGCGATGACCCCCGCGATCTCCGGGCGCAGGATGGTGGCGCCGGTTTCAGGCAGCACCGCCAGCGGGGATTGTTCGGCAAAGGCGTGATCTCCCCACATCAGCATGATCTGCACCGCCTGGGTGAGCGCCAGCGTCTCGGCCGGCATCCTGGCCAGATCACCGGACATGCGCAGAAAGACAAAAGCCGCCTGAATCCCGCCCTGATCGTCGAACCGGAAGGCGCGGTACTGGCTGGCACCGGCCTCCTTGAGGCGTGCAACACGTTGTGAAAGGTCTGGAACAAGACGATCAAGATCTGGAATCTCGAGCAGCTCATCCCAGTCCCGAAAGAAAAAGAACATGAGGTTTGTCCCCAGTTCCGGGTCAGTCTCCGACATCTGGTGCCCGGCGAGGGTCACAACGGCCTCCAGCGCGCCTTTGATCGTTTTCAGTGTCTCCTCCTCCACACCAAAGACGATGGGCGCAATCGGGCGCCCCCAGCGCGCGAAAGCATAGGTGCCATCGGCGCGCCTGAATAGGGTTTCGATCTGTTCCGGTGTCAAATCAAGTGTCATGAGAAAGGCTCCGTCACTGTCGGCCGTCGGCGACCGGTTGCGTCTATGCCTTTCTGTAAAGCAAACGGCAAGGGCATGCTCCCGCGTCCGCAGGTGCACCGGCGGTGCCGACACCCCTTTGCGGACTTGGGCCCGGCGCCGCTGACGCGGCGCGGTTGTCCCAAGGCACGCCCCCGTCCTTTTCCGGGTCAAGGGCCGCGCATGCGGCCACGCGGCACGCGTGGTTCACCCTTGAGGCGGCAAAGGGCCTCCGAAAATGGAATTGGTGCCTTGAGGAGCAGACCTGTTCCTCAAGACACCTCTCAGCAGATCTCGCGCCGCGTCAGCGGCGCCCGGCCCAACGGAGGCGCGGCATTCTCGATGCCAAAGCGACGGGCGGGAGAAGCACCGGTCAAGAGAACAAATCGCTCTGCGATTTGGGCGGTGCGATCCCCAGATGCGTCCAGGCCTTTAGCGCCAGCATCCGCCCGCGGGGCGTGCGCTGGATCAGTCCCTGCTGCAGCAAATATGGCTCAATCACCTCTTCCAGCGCATCTCGGCTTTCCGACAACGCAGCGGACAGGGTCTCAATTCCCACCGGACCGCCCGCATAGTTCTCCGCGATCAGCCGCAGATACCGCCGGTCCGCCCCATCAAGGCCGAGATTGTCCACCCCCAGACGAGTCAGCGCCCCGTCAGCCAGCTCACGGGTGATCGTTCCATCGCCCTCGACAACCGCAAAGTCCACCACGCGGCGCAAGAGCCGTCCGGCGATCCTTGGGGTGCCGCGCGCGCGCCGCGCGATCTCCCGCGCACCGGCATCATCCGCCGGGGCTCCCAGCTTGCGGGCATTGCGGCTGACGATCTCATGCAGCTCATCCACCGTGTAGAACTGCAGCCGCGTCGGAATGCCGAACCTGTCGCGCAGCGGCGTGGTCAAAAGCCCCATGCGTGTGGTGGCCCCAACCAGCGTGAAGGGCTGCAACTCGATCCGCACTGTACGCGCGGCAGGGCCTTCCCCGATGACCAGATCCAGCTCGAAATCTTCCATCGCCGGATAGAGCACCTCTTCGACGGCCGGGTTCAGCCGGTGGATCTCATCAATGAACAGCACATCGCGCGCTTCAAGGTTGGTGAGGATCGCCGCAAGATCACCTGCCTTGGCCAGAACCGGCCCCGAGGTCATGCGAAAATTCACACCCAGTTCCCGCGCCACGATCTGCGCCAGGGTCGTCTTACCAAGGCCAGGTGGGCCGTGAAACAGCGTGTGATCCATCGCCTCGCCACGGCGGCGGGCGCTCTCGATGAAAACGCGCAGGTTGGCGCGCGCTTCGGCCTGGCCGATAAATTCGGACAGCCCTTGCGGCCGCAGAGCACGATCATTTTCCTGTTCACTGTCTTCCGGCAAGGGTGCCGGGCGCAGGGTTGGATCGGAGTCGGTCATCCAGGCCTCACCCCTTTGGTGCCAGCAGACGCAGGGCAGCGCGGATCAATTCAGCTTCTCCCGCATCGGGATTGTCGCCCGCAGCCTCGGCCACGGCAGCGGCTGCGTCCGAGGGCCCGTAACCCAGGTTCGCCAGCGCCGAAAGCGCCCCGGCAGAGGCGGCGGCGGCCCCCGAGGGCGCCTTGGGCTTGGCCGGTTTTGCCTTTTTTGGTGCAGACGCTGGCGTGGCAGGCTCCACCACATCTTCAAGGGCCGGGCCGTCCATTGCCTCGGACACCGTCCCCCCCATGGCCATCACGCCAGGTGCCTTGTCTTTAAGGTCTAACACAATGCGCTGCGCAGTCTTGGGGCCAACCCCCTTGGCCGCCTTGACGGCTGCCCAATCGCCCAGGGCAATGGCGCGGCTCACCCCATCGGGCCCCAATGCGCCCAGGATGGCGAGCGACACCTTCGCCCCGACCCCCTGCACCGAAGTAAGGAGACGATGCCATTCCTTCTCCACCAGCGAGGGAAAGCCATAAAGCTGCATCAGGTCTTCGCGCACCAGTAGTTCGGTATAAAGCGCGACAGGTTCCCCGACGCCGGGCAATGCCGCAAGAGTGCGATCCGAGCAATAGACGATATAGCCCACCCCGCGCACATCGATCAGGACGTGATCCGGCGCGCGGTACTCCAGCCGTCCGGTCAACTTGCCGATCATGCGCGCACCTCCTTCAAGACCCGTTGGTTCGAGCCCCCGTAATAGGCGTGGCAAATGGCGATGGCCAGCGCATCTGCAGCATCCGCACCCTTTGGGTTACAACCGGGCAGTTGCAGCTTGACCATGTGCAGGATCTGTCCCTTGTCTGCATGGCCCACGCCCACGACTGTCTTTTTCACCCGGTTGGGTGCATATTCGCCCACCGGCAATCCCGCCTTGGCAAGGGTCAACAGAGCAACGCCCCGCGCCTGACCCAGCTTCAGAGTCCCGGCACCGTCCTTGTTCACAAAAGTCTGTTCGATGGCGGCCTCGCCCGGACGGTAGTGCGCGATCACCTCGCTCACCTGGTTGTGCAGCGACAAAAGCCGCTCACCCAAATCATCCCCATCGGAATGGCATAGCCCATTGGCGACATGCGTCAGGCGGGTACCTTGCGATTCGATGATGCCCCAGCCAAGGGTTCGCAGCCCCGGATCGATCCCCAAAATCCGCATGTCCGCTCCACCCCTGCCCGCTCGCTAGAATTGTTTGCAAAAACCGCTAGCACAAAAGGCGAACATGTCCAAACGCTTTTGACGATCGCCGCACTCCGTGAAGAGGTGCAAAAGCCGAAGATCCGGACCAAAAACGCCGCCCAAAGGTCTGGCAACGACACATTCGCCTCCCCAACGCCACAAATGGCCGTTCCCCCTTATTTACAAGGGATTGAGCTATGCATTTTTGGCGTAGAGCCATGCAAAAATCGATCTTGCAGGACGGATTTTTCGTCTCTACCTGCCGAGTACTGCGCCACGGAGTACGAACGCGCACACAGCGAAACACACACCTTAAGAGGACAAGGATATGGCTGCATTTGATACCACCCGCACCACCTATGGCTCTGTCGGCCTGTTTGGCCGTATCGGAAGCCTTTTGAGCACTGTTCTGGCTGAGGCTATTGCCTGGAATGATGCACGCGTGACCCGCAATACCCTCGGCGCTCTCAGCGACCGTGAACTGGCCGATATTGGCATGTGCCGCGGCGACATCGACGAGATTGCAAACGGCAAATCACCATTCTGAACTCTTTGATTCAACTGCTACTCGCTTCCCTCGGGGCAGCAGGGATCAGCGCCGCGGAGTCAACTGACGCCGCGGCGTTTCATATTTAGGCGGTCATTTCTCATCTTCAGACTCAGGCTTGTTGCTTCGAGGCTCATTTTAAGGAGAGGTCGCGGGCCCACACCTTTCAGTGAAGGTAAGGGCGCAGCTTGTAGCCAATGAAGACAGAGATGGGTTCGGGCTGCATCACGATGGCTCCGGCGCGCTCGATCAAGATTCCCTTTGACAACTCGGCGACACGCGCCTCGTAGCTGGCAAAACCCAGCGCCGCCATAACGACACCCTTGAAAATAAAGAAGAAACAAAGGAAATAGACGACCGCACGCGGCGTCATCCACCCACGAGACTTTGCGGGCTTGCGTGGCTCCACCACGATAAGGCCATCCGCCCCCACATGTGCGGAGTACCCGGATGTCATAGCGCTATGCTTGTCCTCAAGACGTTGCAAGCGCGCATGGAAATCTCGATGCTGTTTGCTCATAACATGAGCCCCCGAACTGGCCCCCACCAGTCGATATGTCATTCTGCGACCGAATTGTGGCAAGTTTAGGGCAGTTCCCTAAAATTCGTGCCAAAATTGGCTAAATCAACCGCCCTTCTTGAGCAGCAGCGTGGTCCATTCGCCGATTTCGTCACGGCGTTGAAGCTTCAGCCCGTTTTCATCGTAAACCGAGATCACGTTGTCGGCCTGATCGTTGAGGATGCCAGAAAGGATCGCATAGCCACCCGCGCGCAGGTTTGCCGCTATGTCTGGCGACAGGGCAACGAGCGGCCCTTTGAGGATATTGGCAAAGATCAGATCATAAGGCGCGGCTGCCTTCAGGTCCGCGTGATCGAAACCGGCGGCCTCAAGGCAGGTCACCTGCCCCGCCATATCATTGGCCTTGAGGTTGGCTTCGGCCACCTCGACGGCGACCTCGTCGATGTCGCTGGCCATAAACTGCCCGTCCCAGACCCGCGCCGCCGCCATTGCCAGAACTGCAGTGCCGCAGCCGATGTCGGCAACCTTGGTGCCGGTAAAGCCTGTGTCAATCAGATGATCCAGCGCCTTGAGGCAACCCAGCGTGGTGCCGTGGTGCCCGGTGCCAAAGGCCATGGCCGCCTCGATCAGCAGCGGGATCTTGCCCTTGGGCAGTTTGTCCGCATCATGGCTGCCGTAGACAAAGAACCGCCCGGCCTCAACCGGAGCAAGTTCGCGGCGCACATGGGCGACCCAATCGGTTTCCGGCAGCTCGGAAACGGCAAAGGGCTTGGCCTCGTGCATCGTCGCAAGGAGAGCGAGACCCGCCTCGTCCGGGGCCTCGGTGAAGTAACCGCCGACCTCCCAGAGGCCCGATCCATCCTCGACCTCGAAAACACCGACACCGGTGGGTTCGGGCGTCAGTCGCTCCATCGCCTCGCCCAGCGCCTCGGCTTTGGCTTTTCCGGTCAGGGTCGTCAGGGCGGTATAGGTGGGCATGGGGTCTCTCCAGCGGTTGCTGCCCTGCGCCTAGGCCGCGCGGGGCGCGGCGTCAAGCGTTAGCGCGGATGACGGCCTTACTCTGCCGGGGCTGCAGGCAGGTATTTGGAGAACACCGTCTCGTTGCCCGGCTCCGGATGGCGCGGGATCAGGCAGGCCAGCGCTAGCGACACCAGCGCCATGCCCGCCGCCAGACCAAAGACCGCACCGGGCGAGATCACCCAAAGCATGCCCAGAAGCACTGGTAGGAAGACTGCAGCAATATGATTGATGGTAAACGCCACAGCAGCGGTAGGCGCGATATCTCCCGGGTCCGCGATCTTCTGGAAATAGGTCTTGAGCGCCAACGCCAGCGCAAACAGCACGTGATCCACCACATAAAGGATGGCTGCCAGCAACACGCCCCAGCCGAACCAATAAAGCCCACCATAAAGCGCAAAGACGATGGCAAGCCCCGCATATTCAAAGATCAGAGTGCGCCGCTCCCCAAAGATCGATACAAACCGCCCCAACAAGGGGGCGGCTGCCATATTGATCACCAGGTTGATCAGAAACAGTGCTGTCACTTCGTGCACGTCAAAGCCGAACTTCTCGACCATCATGAAACCGGCAAAGACCACGAAAATCTGCCGCCGCGCGCCGGACATGAACTGTAACGCGTAGTAAAGCCAGTAGCGACGCCGCAGGATCAGCTTCTTGACCTGCGGATGTGGGGCCTCGAACTGCGGATAGACCATCAGGCAGGTAAAGGCGAGCAGCGTCGTCACCCCGCCTGCGGTCATGAACACCACGTTATAGCTGAGGTTCAAAGGCTCCCACAAAAGTACGATCAGCCCGTAGACCACCAGTGTGGCGGCTGATCCCGCCGCCAGAAGCCAGCCCAGCATCTGTGGCGCGCGGTCTTTGGGAAGCCATTGCAGCTGCAGCGACTGGTTCACCGTCTCGTAATAGTGAAACCCGATAGAGGACAGCATGGTGATCGTCAGAATGCCGCCCAAGGAGGGATACCAGGCCGTCATCGCCGTCGCCGCCCCCAACAGCATCAGGGAGACAAGTCCGAGGACCTGTTCACGCATCAGCATGATGACAGCAATCACCCCGACAGCCAGAAAACCGGGGATTTCACGCACGGTGTGCAAAAGCCCGATATCGGCGCCATCAAAATCCGCAACCTCGATCACGAAGTTGTTCAGAAGCGCATTCCATGCGTTGAAGGCAATCGGCATACAAAGGGCCATCACGAACAGCAGCGTGGTCGGACGGCGCCAGCGCGGCAGATGGCGCGCGGTTTCTATCGGGATCGGCTTGAACATGAGACCAGCCATTACGCCTCTTTTCGCGCGCAGGCGAGTATAAAACAGCCCGCGCACATCTGATCTGCATCAATGCGCGCTGGATCGAACGCACATATTAGGATGCGTGCATGTTTCAGGAGGTGCGCAATGGATCTGGTTTCACTCGTTGAACGTATCGGAGAAGCCCCTACGGCCGCCCTCTTTGGCCTTGCCACCGGGCTGACCTTTGGCATCGCTGCCCAGCGCTCGCGGTTTTGCCTGCGCGCGGCCACCGTTGAATTCGCCCGCGGGCGGATGGAGGACAAGGTGGCGGTCTGGCTCCTGACCTTTTCCACCGCCGTGGTCTGGGTGCAGGCCGCGCAGCTTCTGGGGCTGATGAATGCAGCCGATGCGCGCATGATGGCGGTCCCCGGCAGTTGGTCTGGCGCGGTGATCGGCGGCTTGCTGTTCGGCGCGGGCATGGTGCTGGCGCGAGGATGTTCGGGGCGGCTTCTGGTGCTGGCCGCCACCGGGAACCTGCGCTCGGTCGTCTCGGGGCTGATCTTTGCCGTGGTCGCGCAGATGAGCCTTGCGGGCGTTTTGTCTCCTCTGCGCGACAAGCTGGCTGCCCTCTGGGTCACTTCGGGCGGGCGCAACATGGATCTGCTGGCCACCGTGGGTCTGCCCGATTGGGGAGGGCTCGCCATGGGCCTTGCGATTGCAGTGCTCGCCCTGTGGCTCTCGCGCAGGAACCGCATTGGCGCGGCGCGGCTGATCTTTGCCTCGGGGGTCGGCTTTGCCGTCGCCATGGGCTGGGTGCTGACCTATGGACTCAGCCTCGTGGCCTTTGACCCGGTGCAGATCGAAAGCGCCACCTTCACCGGCCCCTCGGCTCATACGCTGATGTTCTTCCTCGACCGCAACGCCATCCTGGAATTCGATGTCGGCCTTGTCCCCGGCGTCTTTATCGGCGCGATGATCGCCGCCGCCTTTGCCGGAGAGATGAAGATCCAGGCCTTTGACGGTCCCGTTACCATGCGCAAGGCCATGATCGGAGCCGCCCTGATGGGGTTCGGCGGCATGCTGGCAGGCGGCTGCGCCATCGGCGCCGGTGTCACCGGCGGGTCCATCTTTGCCGGAACCGCCTGGCTGGCCCTGTTCTGCATGTGGATCGGCGCGATGGTCACCGACCTGCTGGTCGATCAACGCGCCGAACGCGCATTGGCCTGACGCGGCCTTCAGAAGAAACTCTGCGGGTCGATATCGACGCTGAGCCGCAGATCACCTTTGAGCCGCACCGGCGCGATCCAGCGGGCGATTGCCTCTTGCAGCGGCGCACCCTTGGCGGCCTTCACCAGCATCCGCACCCGGTGGCGCCCCCGAATGCGGGCGATGGGCGCGGGCGCCGGTCCGAACAGCTGCGCGCCGATCTGGCGCAACGCACCGTCGCTGCGCGCCAATGTCTCGCCCAGCTCAAAGACCTGCGCCAGATCCGCCCCGGACAGGATAATCCCTGCCATGCGGCCAAAGGGCGGCACCCCGGCGGCCTGCCGCTCGGCGGCCTCTGCCTTCCAGAAGGCTTCCTCATCCCCCGACAGGATCGCGCGGATCACTGGGTGTTCCGGCTGAAAGGTCTGCAGCAAGGCCTCACCCGGTTTTTCCGCACGTCCCGCCCGCCCGGCCACCTGCCGCATCAGCTGGAATGTCCGCTCTGCCGCACGCAGGTCCGACCCTTGCAGGCCCAGATCCGCGTCGATCACGCCCACCAGCGTCAGCAGCGGAAAGTTATGCCCCTTTGCGACCAGCTGCGTGCCAAGGATGATATCCGCCTCCCCAGCCGCAATCTCTTCGATCCGCTGTTTCAGGGCACGGGCCGAGCCGAACAGATCCGAGCTCAAAACCGCGATGCGCGCCTCGGGAAACAGTGCCGCCGCCTCCTCTCCCAGCCGCTCGATGCCGGGGCCGACCGGAGCCATCTTGCCCTCGACCCGACAGGACGGGCAGACCTCGGGCACGGGTTTTGTCTCACCGCACTGGTGGCACATCAGCCGTTTCAGGAAGCGATGCTCCACCATGCGACTGTCGCAGTGATCACAGGCCACCTGCGCGCCGCAGGCCCGGCAGATGGTCACGGGCGCAAATCCACGGCGATTGAGGAATAGAAGCGACTGCTCGCCGCGCTCAAGCCGCTCCTTCATGGCGAATTTCAGCGTCGGAGAGATCCAGGTCGAGGGCAGCAGGTCTTCGGCCCGCATATCCACCGCGCGCATGGTGGGCAGAACCGACTCCCCAAACCGCGAGGTCAGATCCAGCCGCTTGTATTTGCCCGCTTCGGCATTGGCCCAGGTCTCAAGGCTGGGCGTGGCCGAGGCCAGCACCACCTGCGCCGAGCACATGGCCGCCCGCAGAACCGCCATGTCGCGGGCGTTGTACAGGACGCCATCCTCCTGCTTGTAGGAAGTGTCGTGTTCCTCATCGACGATGATCAGACCCAGATCGCGAAACGGCAGGAACAGGGCAGAGCGCGCGCCGATCACCAGTTGCGCCTTGCCCTGCCCGACCATGCGCCAGACGCGGCGCCGTTCGGTCATGGTCGCGCCCGAATGCCACTCTGCCGGGGTGGCGCCGAACCGCGCCTCGACCCGTTTCAGAAACTCCGCCGTCAGCGCGATTTCCGGCAAAAGCACCAGCGCCTGACGCCCCGCCCGCAAGGCTGCGGCCACAGCCTCCAGGTACACCTCGGTCTTGCCCGATCCGGTGACGCCCTTTAGCAGCGTGGTGCCATAGATGCCGCTTTTGACGCCCTCCTCCAACGCCGCCGCAGCAACCGCCTGATCGTCAGTCAATTCCTTGCCCGGCAGATTGGGGTCCAGATGCGGATAGGGCAGATCGCGCGGCGTTTCCTCCTCCCGCAAGGCGCCCTGTTTCACCAGCCCCTTCACAACCGACGGGGTGACACCCGCCATATCGGCCAGTTCTTTTGGCGTAAAAGCGAGCCCGCCGTAGTCCTCGATCGTGTCCAGCACCCGTGCACGCGCATCGGTCATCCGGTCGGGGTCCTGATCCCCCCGCCGCAGGATCTTGCGCATCGAGGGCGGATCAGACAGGCCCGGCGCGCGGCTCGCCAGCCTTAGCATCGCAGGCATCGGCGTCAGCGTGTAGTCAGCCGCTTTGCCAAGGAAAGCGCGCATTTCGCTGCGCATCGGCGCAACATCCAGCACACGAGTGACACTGCGCAATTTGGACGAATCAAAATCCCCCGCCCCGGGCCCCCAAACCACGCCCAGCACCTTGCGCGGTCCAAGCGGCACCTCCACATAGGCGCCCAGAAAACAGCCCCCCTCTGGCGCGCGGTAATCCAGAAGCCGATCAAGCGGTTGCGTGGTCAGCACCGCCACCCGCTCTCCTGCCTCGAAGTACTCCTGTCCGCTCACCGCTGCCTACCTTCCGACCCAGCACCGCGCCGGGGCTTTTTAATGCCTCCCTCATGAGGTAAAGGCTAGCTTAAACAAGGCCAACCCACGCCAAAGGATTACGTCAGATGAAATTCTTCGTAGATACCGCCGAAATCGATGCCATTGCCGAACTCAACGACCTTGGCATGGTGGATGGCGTCACCACCAACCCCTCGCTGATCAAGAAGTCAGGTCGCGACATAATCGAAGTCACCAAGGAGATCTGCGATCTGGTCGATGGCCCCGTGTCCGCCGAAGTGACCGCGACCGATGCTGAAACCATGATCGCCGAAGGGCGCAAGCTGGTGGAGATCGCCGAGAATATCGCCGTCAAGGTGCCTCTCACCTGGAATGGCCTCAAGGCCTGCAAGGTGCTGTCCGACGATGGGCACATGGTCAACGTCACCCTCTGCTTTTCGGCCAACCAGGCGCTTCTGGCGGCCAAGGCGGGCGCGACCTTCATCTCTCCCTTCATCGGGCGGCTCGATGACATCAACCTCGACGGCATGGAGCTGATCGAGGACATCCGCACCATCTACGACAACTACGGCTTCGAGACCGAGATCCTCGCCGCCTCGATCCGCACCGTGAACCACGTTCTTGACTCGGCGCGCATCGGCGCCGATGTGATCACCGCACCGCCCGCCGTTATCAAATCCATGGTGAACCACCCGCTGACCGACAAGGGGCTTGATGCCTTCCTCGCCGACATCAACGCGGCAGGCATCAAGATCCTGTAAGCTTTCCGGCAATCTGCCCGGTTTCGAAAGGCGCTCTTATTCGGGGCGCCTTTTTCATTGCGCAATGCATGCTCGGCCGGGTCAAGGGCCGCGACAGCGGTCGCGCATCGCGCGATCCACCCTTGACGCGGCCTCTTCAAACACAATGGGCATGGCGCTTTGAGGGGGCACACTTCCCCCTCAAACGCTTCTCAGCAAAAACAAAAGGTCCGCAAGGACCGCCCCGCCGGGCGTCAGCCCGGCGCCCGGCCCAACCGGCAAGGGCCAGTCCCCGACTGTCCCGCAGCGGGCGGGAGCCCCCCGGCATGGGCGTTCCGGCCAGCGTCCGGCAACCAACCAGACGCGTCATCGGGCAAGAACCGCCTCACCAAGCTTCAACCCGTCCCCGACCGCCGAATAGACAGGGAAAGGTCTGCGGGCAGAAAGGTCGATCTCCCGCCGGATCCAGCCTTGATCCTCGACATCCAGCAAAGACATCGACAAGGCGCGATCCGTGACCGGGGCCAGCCCCGCCCGCAAACTGGAAAACCGCACCGGGCGTGTGGCCTGTACCAATATCGGCAAGGTCCAGCGTTTGCGTAACAAAGCGCGTTCTGGATCCTCCTGCACCTGATCCAGAACATGCGCTGCAACCTCCGCCGCGACCGCTCCTTTTCCGGTCAGCCTGAACTCGGGGCGCAGAGGATGCCCGTGGCCGGGGTTGCGCATCAGGAACCCGAGATCGATCAGATGGGCAAGACTAGCCCCAAAGGCTGTCCGCCCAGCCCCAATGGCCGCAAGCAAGGGCGCCTGCCGCCCCGCAACACCGTTATGCATCGCCGCCAGAATGTCGAGCGCCCAAGCTCGCGTCGTCAACTTGACAAGATCATCAATGTCCATAAAGTATAGTTACATTACTTTTTGAAAAAGGAATAGTCTCAATGGCACTGGTTGACCTGACAAACGCCCTCACCATCGCGCTTTCGGTCACGGACCGGCATGCAAGCGCAAAATGGTATTCGGAAAAACTGGGGTTTGAGCTGCGCTTTCACCTGGACGACGCTGGCTGGACCGAGATGCAGACCAAGACCGACAATGTGGTGCTGGGCTTGGGCGAGCAGTCTACCCCTACCCCCGGCAATGCGATCCCGGTCTTTGGCGTAACAGACCTCGACAGCGCCCGCACCGCCCTTGAGCAGGCCGGAGTGGCCTTTGACGGGCCAAGCGAAACCATCGAAGGCATGGTCAAACTCGCGACCTGCTATGACCCCGACAACAATGCGATCATGCTGGCCCAGAACCTGGTCCCGGCGGCCTGACTCGCGGGCAGGCTTGGCAAAGAACGGCCCGTATGGGGGGCAGGTGCGCAGGAAAAACTAGAGACTGCCCCCCCACATGTGCTAGAAAGCCTCAAAACCCGCACAGAGGTTCCAAAGCACGATGAGCAGCATCCCCGCCGAAACACCTGATACCCTTCGCAAGAAGATCATCGAAAAGCCGGACATGGTTCTGGACGACCCGGACGTCATGAACGCGTTGGTGGCCGCGAACGAGCGCGCAATGGGCTCAAACATCGTGGACTTGCGCGGCATCGCCATGGAGCGGCTCGAAGCGCGGCTGGACCGCCTGGAGGACACCCATCGTTCGGTCATCGCGGCTGCTTACGAAAATCTGGCCGGAACCAACCAGATCCACCGCGCCATCCTGCGCCTTATGGACCCGGATGATTTCCCCGGCTTCCTGGCAAGTCTCGACAGCGAAATGGCAGGCATCCTGCGCGTCGATGCTCTGGCACTGGTGCTGGAAACCCGGCAAGAAGACGGCTCTGCCGCCGCCGAACGCATTGGTGATGTGCTCAAGACAGTGGCGCCCGGTTTTGTTGCAGAATTTGCGGCCGTGGGCAGCCGGGGCGGCACGGACCATCAGGTCAGCCTGCGGCAGATCCAGAGCGGCAGCGCCCGCATTTATGGCACTAAGGCCGAGTGGATCCGCTCAGAGGCCTGTTTGCGTCTCGATCTGGGAGAGGGCCGCCTGCCGGGCATGCTTGTGCTTGGCTCCGAAGACCCGCATCAGTTCTCGCCCCAGCACGGAACCGATCTTCTGGCCTTTTTTGCCGGCGTCTTCGAACGGACGATGCGCCGCTGGCTGGCATGAGCCTGATCTCTCAGGCCATGATCTCAGCGGCCTGCCGGGACGCGCTACAGACCTGGCTGGAGAGCCTCAGCGCTCTGGGCGGCGCGGCTGACAATACGGTCAACGCCTACCGAACCGACGTCAGCGGATTTCTGGCGTTCATGACGAACCATCACGGCGCGCCGCAGGGCCTCGGTGCGCTGGCGCAGATTTCCACCGCGGACATGCGCGCCTGGATGGCTTCTGAGCGCGGCACCGGCACCGGATCACGGTCACTGGCCCGCAAACTCAGTTCTGTCAAAACCTTCTACCGCTGGCTGGCCGCCCGTGAAGGGTTCGAACCAACGGCCGTTCTGGCCACTCGTTCTCCGAAGTTCCAAAAGAAACTGCCTCGCCCCCTCGCCGAGGACGCTGCGCGCGCGGTGATCGAGACGGTCGAGCTGCAATCGACAACCAATTGGATCGCTGCGCGCGATGTGGCCGTTGTCACCCTTCTGTATGGCTGCGGTTTGCGCATCTCAGAGGCGCTGGGTTTGACCGGATCGGATGCACCCCTGCCGCCGGTGTTGCGCATTACCGGCAAGGGCGGCAAAGAGCGCGTGGTACCGGTGATCGCTGCCGCGCGCGATGCTGTCGATCGTTACCTGCGCCTCTGCCCGCACCCGCGGGAGGCCGCATCACCCCTGTTTCGCGGGGCCCGTGGCGGCGCCCTTAATCCAAGGCTGGTGCAAAAGGTGATGGCGCAGGCGCGCGCGCAGCTGGGGCTGCCCGCTACAGCCACGCCTCATGCGCTCCGACACAGTTTCGCAACCCACCTACTGGAGGCCGGCGGCGACCTGCGAGCCATCCAGGAGCTTTTGGGCCATGCCTCCCTGTCGACCACCCAAGCCTATACCGCCGTGGACACAGCGCATCTCATGGAGGTCTACAACCGGGCGCATCCAAAAGCGTGACCTCTTACGAGACCGAAAGTGCTACTGCTCAGAGACGTTGAAATACCGCCCAGGTAAAGGACTGCTCTGCGCCGCCGGGCGTCTTGTGCATCTCTTGCCAGTGGTGTCGCAACTCAAACCCGGGACCCATCTCGACTGCCAGCTGTTCGCAGGAATATCTGCGCACGGGCAGACCACTGCATTTGTCAGGGCCATCCGGCGCAAAGGTGGCCAGGATCGCGTAGCCGCCACTCTCCACACCCGCGTTCAGTGCAGCGACATAGGCCGCCCGGTCCGCTGCATCGATCAGGAAGTGGAACACCGCACGATCATGCCAGACGGCATATCGGCGCGGCGGCGTCCAATCGGTGATATTCGCAACGATTCGCGTGACCTGTGTCGACTGCCTGCCCAGTCTCTCTGCAGCAACGGCATGGGCGGCTTCCGAAATGTCCAGAACCGTGAGGTCTTTCCAACCGCGCTCCAACAAGACCTTTGCCAGATCTGACGCGCCGCCGCCCACGTCAATCAGGGGTTGGTTCTCGGCTCCAGTCAGGGCAATCGCCCTAAGGGATGTATCCGGGCGCGGCTGATACCAGCTAACTTTGCTGGGATCCTTTGTCTCGTATACGGCGTTCCAGTGTGCGTCTCGCTGCGTCATGGTTTGTCCCCTTGCGCCGGTAGCCCACGGTCTGGAATTTGACCGCCACGACAGCATACCTTCGCCTGACAGAATGTGAATAGGCACTACCGGCCACCGAGGATGATTAAAATCCAAGACATTTCAAAACCGAAGCGTAACACGCCCTTAACCACGCCGGGTCTTTCTATGAGCAAACCGCTCCAGAAAGGATGCCCGCATGTTTCACGATCCGTCCCTGTTTCTTAACCAAGCCCCTGCAGCCCCGGCGCATCCCGTCTCGCGCATTCGCTGCCCCCGCTCGGCTCCGAAAACGATCTGGCCGACACCGGGTGTGATGGGAGAAGAGATGCAGCTGATCTTTGGCCCGTCTCCTTTGGACATCTTGGGATCGAACACGCCGGAGGGGAAGAAAACCCTGCACTGAACCCTTGCGGGTTCTTCCCAAATTCGCCATCACGTGCGGATGAAACCTCAGATCCGCGCCATTCTTGTCCACCTTCTGACTGCAACCGGAGCTGTTTTTGCCATGCTGGCCATGCTGGCCGCGGCAAATGCAGAATGGAGCCTCATGTTCCTTTGGCTGGTGGTCGCCTTTGCCGTGGACGGCGTGGATGGTCCGCTGGCGCGTCACTATCACGTCAAACGCTATGCGCCCCAATTTGACGGGGTGCTTTTGGATCTGATCATCGACTACCTGACCTATGTTTTCATCCCGGCCTTTGCCCTGTTCCAATCAGGGCTGATGGCAGGTTGGACTGGCTGGTTCGCGATCATCGTCATCACCTTTGCCAGCGCGATGTATTTCGCCGATACGCGGATGAAGACAAAGGACAACTCCTTTTCTGGGTTTCCCGGGTGCTGGAACATGCTGGTGCTGGTAATCTTCGCCCTGCAGCCCAGCCATTGGACCAGTCTGGCGCTTGTTACGCTGTTGGCCATTGCCATGTTCCTTCCGCTGAAGTTCATTCACCCGGTTCGCACCCAGCGATGGCGTAGCATTTCCCTGCCGATCGCGCTGATCTGGACGGCGCTGGCCGGCTATGCAGCCTGGATCGACTTTCATCCCGAAAGCTGGGCGCATTGGGGGCTTGTAGTAACGTCGCTTTATCTTCTGTTCGTGGGAATCGTGCAGCAGGTCTTCCCTCCAAAGCGTACCTAAGACGCAGGATCATTAGATCAGCAGAGCAAAAACCAAGGCATGGCAAGAGGTTGCAAATCCTCCACAAAGCCGCATCAAATGCCAAGCACTTTGCGGCACGGGGGGTAAGCCGCACTTAAAGCCTGAATGTCAGAGTGGACGTCCATCTCTCTCACCACTGTCGCGCTGCGACCATTCAGGAGACACTTTCATGCCTTCGATTTCTGCCCTAGGCGGCCTTTCGACCGCGCTGTTTTCGACAATGTCAGCGCAACGGTCCGAACTGCCAGAACAAACGCCGCAACCCGGTCCTCCAGATCATGCCAAGGCCTGGGGCTGGCGCGCGAAGCAGGCTGCAGCGGCTGAAACCGTACAGCCTCCCGTAGAGGCACCCACCGACCTGCAGGAACCGGCAAAGGTAGATGCGCTGCTCCGCGGCAGCTTTGGCGAAATCTCGATCAAGATCGAAAATGCCGCAGGGGAATTCAAGATCGAGGTGGCTCGCGATGACGACGGGCTCAGCGTCGAAATCAAGGCCGAGACCAATTTCGGTGAGATCAAGATCGAATTCGAAAGCGGCGAACATGGCGGCATAGAGGTCAAGTTCGAAATGGACGATGCCGCAGAGATTTCACTTTCGGTTTCCAACCTTGATGACAGCGACGATGAAACCGCTGTCGAACTGTTGGAAGACGCGGTCGCCGAAGGCAGCGGGCCCGCCGCACCGGAATCCAGCGGCGCTGACATGGAAAGCGTCGTCATGAACAACATGCTTGGAACAACCGCGACCACTGCATCCGGCGCGATGTCAGAGTATGAAAAGATGCAGGCGCTTTTCTCCTGATCGTCTCAAAGCACAGCTCCGCATCGGAGATTTCAGATAAGCAGCCCTGCTGCGCCTTCATGGCGCAGCAGGGCTACCTTCGTTTCGACGCCGCCGCGCCCTGAGAAGCCCCCAAGATCCGAACCACCAAGAACCCGATGGCAAGGAATGAGGATCGGAATGGGATTGGCGCCGCAGGCATTGCCAACGGCCTGGGCCGAGCTGCCAATTCGCCGGGCCAGCTCGCCGTAGGTGCGTGTCCGGCCAAACGGGATCGCTGACATTTCAGCACAGACAGCCCTTTGATAGTCCGATCCAGCCACGTGCAGCGGCAGATCAAAGACCCGTAAGCGACCGTCAAAGTAGGCCGAGAGCTGTTGCAACGCCTCAGCCAGTATTCCGTCAGGCTCTGATGGGACGGCGATGACAGATGATGTTGCGCCCCAAGAAAGGCCCGTGATTGCACCGCCTGACGCGGTGAGCGTCAGCAGCCCGACAGGCGACTGCAAGCTCGCTTCGGACAAGATCTCCATCTCCCGCCCCTCCATTTTAACACCACCGACACCCTTTGGTATAGGTTTGGTAACCATCTGTCGCAACGCCCTGCCCATGCGAGCGCGACACAGCAGCAGGTTACTTTGTTATTTATTTAGAGCGTGTCGGCCACCAAGGCCGGCCCAAATCAAGCTGAGCGACACACTGCGAAGATTGAACGCGAACAGGTTTACAAGATCGGGATTGAGACATGCTGACACTGGATACCCACAACACGGTCTGGAAGAACCCATTCAAAGCACACGCCCCGGTTCATGTCGATCCGATGATGCGAGACCTCACGATCTACCACCTCACGGCAGTGCAGGAGACTGAAAAGGTCCCCACACCAACCGAGCGAAAGCTTGGCAGTGACGAGGGCATGGCTTTTCGCATCCAACGTGCGGTGGGTCTGGAGCAGGAGGAGCTGAAAGTCGGGCCCGTCGCCCAGGAGCCTCCCTCCAAGCCCTACAATCAACAGCTAAAGGAGATAGGGCTTGCTCCGGAATGGGAAAGCAAGGCAGGCCCATCCGGCGGGATCGACCATGATAGCTCCTCGCATGCACAGGCCGAAATCTCGTCGGCAGCCAAGGCGCTTTGGCAGCAATATGTCGCGCTTCTGGCAGGGCGTGCGGTCGGCCCCCTCCCGATGAGCGTCATCAATGCGGTGGCGAGCTATTCATCCGCAAAGCAGGCCGTGGCCGCATAAAGCCGCTACTCACTCTCTCACCACTCACCCAATCAAAAGCGCCGCCGAGACCCATCATGGGTTCCGGCGGCGCTTTGGTTTGTGACGGTCCTGCAACTAGCGGTCCGCCCCGGCGTTAGCCAAGGGCGGTGTTGCAACGGCCGCAGACGCCCGGATGGGCGTGGTTGCCAACGTCGGGCTGAATCTTCCAGCAGCGCTGACACTTCTCGCCGTCAGCCTTTTCAAAGACCACCGAAATGCCATCCGCCTCGGGCATGCGGAAGGCTTCGGCCGGGGCAGGATCACCGGTCAGCACCACGTCAGAGGTGATGCAGATATCGGCGAAATTCACCGATTTCAGCGCCGCCAGCACCTCGGCATCGCGCACATGCACCACCGGGGCAGCCTCAAGCGAGGCTCCGATCACCTTGTCGGTACGCTGGACTTCCAGCGCCGAAGTCACCACCCGGCGGGCCTGACGGATCGACGCCCATTTTGCCGCCAGGGGTTCGTTCAGCCAGTCAGCGGGAGTTTCAGGGATATCCACCAGATGCACGGAACTGTCGTCACCCGGGAAGCGTTCCAGCCAGACCTCTTCCATGGTGAAGACCAGGATCGGCGCGAGCCATGTGGTCAGCCGGTGGAACAGGATATCGAGCACAGTGCGCGCGGCGCGGGCGTTCAGCGTATCACCATCGCAGTAAAGCGCATCCTTGCGGATATCGAAATAGAAGGCGGACAGGTCCACCGTGGCAAAGTTGAAGATCGCCTGCCACACGCCATTGAAATCAAACGCCTTGTAGCCTTGGCGCACGGTATGATCCAGCTCGGCCAGGCGGTGCAGCACCCATTGTTCCAGCTCGGGCATATCGGCGGGCGCGACGCGCTGATCCTCGGTGAAATCGCCAAGGCTACCCAGCATGAAGCGCATGGTATTGCGCAAGCGGCGATAGCTGTCGGCGGTGCCTTTCAGGATCTCCGGCCCAATCCGCTGGTCGGCGGTATAATCGGTCTGCGCCACCCAAAGGCGCAGGATATCGGCGCCGTACTGCTGTACGACCTTTTCCGGCACGATTGTGTTGCCCAGGGATTTGGACATCTTCATGCCCTTCTCATCCAGCGTAAAGCCGTGGGTCACAACATTGCGATAGGGGGCGCGGCCAAGGGTACCGCAGGCCTCCAAGAGGGAGGAGTGGAACCAGCCGCGGTGCTGGTCGGTGCCTTCCATATAAACATCGGCGATGCCGTCCTCGGTGCCATCGGCGCGGTCGCGCAGCACGAAGGCATGGGTGGAGCCGGAATCGAACCACACATCCAGCACGTCAAAGACCTGCTCATAGGCCTCCGGGTCGACGATGCCGCCCAGAACCTGTTCTTTGAAGCCGTCCTCGTACCAGACATCGGCGCCCTTTTCCTCGAATGCGGCAACGATGCGGGCGTTCACCTCGTCATTGCGCAAGAGGTAGTCGGAATCGGTCGGCAGGGCGCCTTTCTTGGTAAAGCAGGTCAGCGGCACGCCCCAGGCACGCTGGCGCGACAGCACCCAGTCGGGGCGGGTTTCGATCATCGAATATAGCCGGTTGCGCCCGGTCTGCGGCGTCCACTTCACCAGCTGATCGATCGAGGTCAGGGCGCGTTCACGGATGGTCTTGCCGTAGTTGTTGAGCCCATCGCCCAGCTCGCGGTCCACGGCGACAAACCACTGCGGCGTGTTGCGATAGATGATCGGCGCCTTGGAGCGCCAGGAATGCGGGTAGCTGTGCTTGATCTTGCCGCGCGCCATCAGTCCGCCGACCTCGACCAGCTTGTCGATCACCGCCTTGTTGGCATCGCCCTCTCCGCCCTTGCGGTTGAGGATATATTTGCCGCCAAAGAAGGGCAGATCGGCCCGGAAGGAGCCGTCGTCCATCACGTTGTAGGTGATCACCTGCTCCAGCATGCCAAGGTCACGGTAGAGTTCGAATTCCTCCATCCCGTGGGAGGGCGCGCAATGCACGAAACCGGTGCCTTCGGTGTCGGTCACGAAATCGGCGGCGCGGAAATCGCGGATGTCATCCCATTCGCCATTGCCACCCTCAGCGCCCGCCAGGGGGTGGGTCAGCTGCAGGCCAGAAAGTTCATCTGTGGGTACGTCACGCAGACGTTTGTATTGATCCTCGGCCAAACGCGCGCGTTTCATCACGTCAGCGGCCAGATTGTCGGCCAGAATGTATTTGTCGCCCACCTTGACCCAGGATTCCTCGGGCGTGCCAGTGACCTCATAAAGGCCATAGGCAATGTCCTCGCCGTAGACCACGGCCTTGTTCGAGGGCATGGTCCAGGGTGTGGTGGTCCAGATCACCACATAGGCGCCCGCCAGCTTGTGATCGGCAGGCTTGGCCACCTTGAATTTCACCCAGATGGTGAAGCTTTCCTTGTCGTGGTATTCCACCTCGGCCTCGGCCAGGGCGGTTTTCTCGACCGGGGACCACATCACGGGTTTGGACCCCTGATAGAGCGTGCCGTTCATCAGGAATTTCTGGAATTCGCCCGCGATCACCGCCTCGGCGTGGTAATCCATCGTGAGGTAAGGATCGGCCCAGTTGCCGGTGATGCCCAGACGCTTGAACTCTTCACGCTGGATGTCGACCCATTCATCGGCAAAGGCACGGCATTCCTGGCGGAACTCGACGACCGGCACGGCGTCCTTGTTCTTGCCCTTCTTGCGGTACTGTTCCTCGATCTTCCATTCGATCGGCAGACCGTGACAGTCCCAGCCCGGCACATAGCGTGCATCAAAGCCCATCATCTGGTGCGAGCGCACGATGATGTCCTTGATGGTCTTGTTCAGCGCGTGCCCAATGTGCAGGTGCCCGTTCGCGTAAGGCGGGCCATCATGCAGGGTAAAGGGCTGGCGACCCTTGGCGTTCTCGCGCAGGCGATCATAGACGCCGATCTTGGCCCAACGCTCCAGCCATGTGGGCTCGCGCTTGGGCAGGCCTGCGCGCATGGGGAAATCGGTCTTGGGCAGGTTCAGCGTGTCTTTATAGTCGGGGGTCTGGGGCGTGTCGGCGCACATCGGTGGCGTCCTTTGAATAGCTGTTCGGTCTTGGGATATTCGGTTCGGTGCGATGGCTCAAGCACCTTTGCCCGGCGGCTCTTGCGTTTCCTGCAAAGGGGATCAGAGCGCCGGGTTCGTAATTCGAATAATGATTGCCGCGCGGTGGGACATGGGCGCCTTATAGGGTGGTCGCGCGGAAGGGTAAAGCGATAGAGCGATGCCACAGGCTCCGTTTGCTTCCCAGGGCGCATGAAAGGTTGCCTAGCGCACCCCATGGATGTATTCACGATGGCATAATCAACTATGCAACTATGACAGGGCCTTCTTGTGAAATCATACGTTCTTCCTGCGCTGATTGCCGTCAGCGTCACCGTTTCCGCGTGTTCCTCCGAGCAAACTCCCAGCCAAACCTATGCAGAAACGTTGCAAAGCTCGGAACAACTGCCAGTATCGAAGAACATCTCTCTGACGGCCGCGGGCAAGAAATTGCCGCTGGAAACCGGAACCACTACCCGGATCGGCTTTGCCAATACCGACCTCAATGATCCCAACCCACCGATGACCGAAGCGGACTGCAGGCTGAAAAGTGTCGCTTTCACCGGAAGCATCAAAGCTCCGGCAAAATTGAACTTGCCCAGCTTTGGCCGTGCCACCCCCCCGATGACCATCACCTGCACGGATGGGGATGACACGGTCACAAAAACCGTCGAGGTTGCCAACCTAACCCAGATCAAGGCCCAGCAAGACGCAGCAGGACAAATGCTATGGGGTGGTGGCCTGCTGGGGGCCGCTGTTCTGGCGGGCATGTCGAGTGAGCGCGACAAATCGCAGGACAACTACGGCTACCCTCCGCAAATCATGCTCAAATAGAGCCACCGGGCCTTGGGCCTGAAAAGCAAACCTCCGAGGCCGCTGCTGTGTCGGCCTCGGCGAGCACGCGCTGAGAACGGTGCTGAAACCAGATTTTCACACTCAAAAACAGTACTTTAATACGTTTCGCGCGCGAAACATTTGTGCCGCCTTCAGGCGTGAAACAACATCCCCACACCATAGGCCATGGCAGCTGCCGCACCGCCGATGAGCAGGGTCTCCCCCCCCGAACGCCACCAGGGCGCAAGGGACCAACGGCTTTTGAAGGCACCTATCGCAAAGAAGCACGCCATGGTCATCCAGGACGAGATCGCAAAGGCATTTGCGAGCCCGAACAAAAAAGGCAACAGCGGCACCATCCCTGCCACCAGGAAAGCGGCAAAGGTGGCCAAGGCCGCCTTCATCGGGCGTGGATCGACACCAGAGAGGCCGTACTCCCCCTCCATCATCAGGTCGATCCAAGTCTCGCGGCTCTTGCAGATCTCATCGGTGGCTTCTTCCAGAACCCATCCACTCAGCCCTTTAAGCCGTAGGATTTCGCGCACCTCGCTGCGCTCTCCATCTGGGTGGGCATCGATATGCTGGTTTTCGATCTGGCGCAGGCGCCGGATATCGTCCAGTTCGGCCTTGGTTCCAGAGTAGTTGCCTGCTGCCATGGAAAACCCATCGGCCAGCACATTCGCAAGGCCAAGTGCGACGATCACGAAAGGCGACAGCCCCGCACCCGCAACGCCTGCCACGATCGCAAAGGTCGTGACCGAGCCGTCGATGCCGCCATAGACCACGTCTCGAAGCACACCGCGCCCCGGCGGCGAGCCGATACGATCCCTGATTTCCTGCTGGCTGTGGCCGTGTTCTTCTGCCATGGCGGGCGTCCTTTCCTGATGCCCACCAGACTAGCCTCTTTCACCTCCTCAGCCTTGCGTCAGATCAAGAGACCAAAAGCGCGCATCCCAGCCCCCAGATGCTCCCGATGCTCCCGCGCGCGTTTGAGCGCGGTTGAGGCGCCCGCACCATCTCCCCCTGGCGCCATTGGGGCCTGTGCGGCGCAACGCGCACCGCTCAAGCGGCACCAGGCTCAACCGGGCAAGGTCGTCGTCGGACAGCCAGATTCCGGGCAACAGCGCCAAGAGCGACCCTCTTTCTCTTTGGGAATCTGTTTACTTGGATTGCGGGTCGGTTTTTCGCTTGGAAAACAAGCCGGACAGCGCCCCTTGCACCACCTTTCGGGTCGAAGGCTTCCGATCTGCGGAAAACGGCATCGGGCGGCATACTTCCATCGCGGCGATGCCAACCCGCGCCGAAAGTGCACCGTTCACCACGCCCTCGCCAAACCGGCGCGATAACTTGGACAGCACCGATCCTCCCAGAACCGATTCGAGCATATCATCGCCTGCCGCCACGGCTCCGGTTGCAACGAGATGCGCCAGAACCGCCCGCATCAGCCGCCATGAACTGAAAAGGCCAGACCGGCCACCGTATATCTCGGCCACGCGGCGGATCATCCGCACCGAGGCCGAAAGCGCCACCACGACATCAGCAAGCGCCAACGGCACCAGCGCCGTCACCAGCGCCACCTGCCGGGCGGCGGCCTCAACCTCTACCAGCGCGCGGGCATCAAGCGGCGCCAGCAGCTCCTCTTCGACAAGGTCCAGAACAGCGTCACCATCCATCACCTCCCCGCTGCGCTCCGCCAGACGCGCGCGCGGCCAGCTGAGATCTTTGCGATGGGCGTAAAACCCGTTTATCTGGCCCTCAATCTCGCGCGCGGCGCTCATATTTACCGCGGCTGCGGTCCGCACCTGCGCAGCGCGACTGCGCAAATCATCCACCCTGCGCAACCGGGCCAGTGCCAGCCCTTCCCGCACCAGCATGATCAGCGCCAGAATCAGCAAGGCCACCAGCCCCGCACTCACCGCCCAGCCCAGAACCGGCAAGCGCGCAACCAAGGACGTGGCGAAATCCCAAACCGCGAGAGAGGCCGCTGCCCCAAGCAGCGACAGGAGTACCCCCCAGAACCACCGCGACAGACGCGAGCGGGGACGCGCCGCCATCAAGGCGGCCTGCTCCAGCGCCACAGGGGATGTATCGCTCCCGCCCGCAGGTGCAATGTCAGGCACCGGCGCAGCCTCACTCACCTTGGGTGCAGGCTGGGGGTCGTGCTCCAGATCGAAAACCACGGGACCCTGGGTCATGCCGTCATCTCCAGTTTTTCCCTACGCGGCCGCCAGACGTACTCGATATCCGGCAGCCCCTCTTCGTTTCGGGTTCCATCGCTGCGCCGGACTTCGGTAAACCCTTCACGCCGATAGAACCGCTGCGCACCCTTATTGGCCTGGAAGGTCCAGAGGCTCAGGCGTTGGGCTTGGTCGGCCCTGCTGACCTGCCCTTTTGCAGCATCCAAAAGCCGCTTTCCAATGCCCTGCCCGCAGGCCTCAGCCGCCAAATAAAGAGAGCAGATCTCCGCTCCATCCCGCGCCAGAAACCCCACGACGCCCTGACCGGTTTCAGCCACGGTAACCCAGCCCCGGTCGATCATCACACCGCAAAACGCAATAGCCTCTGCCCCTGTATAGAGATCAGGCATCCAGGCGGTCTCGCGGGTAAAGCGGTGCAAGATCTCACCCATTTGTCCGGCATCCGTTGATCGCGCGGGGCGCAGCGTCGGAGTCATAGCCGGTCTCCGATCAGGAACTCCGCGGCCCGATCCAACCTAATGTGGGGCGGGCCGTCCCCGGGTTTCAGATCAAGGGTCGCCGGGGCAAAGCGCATGGTCTGATAATCACCTTCAAGCCAGCGTTCGACCCCTTGCCGCGCCGGGACCAGCAGTTTGCCCGGATCCTGAGGCAAAGCGCCAGGATAAAAGGCGGCCTGTTTCCCACTGTCCAGCAGGGTGCCGCGCACGCAGGGAAGATCCCGCCCTTCGTGTCGGCGCATTTCTTCGGTTGTCGCCCGGATCGAGGCCAGTGCGAGCGCCGCCGTCTCCGCCCCGGCAAAACGGGCCCGGTCCTGCGCATCGCGGGTCAAAGCCTCGATAATGGAAGTCAACTGCGGGTGCTGCTCATGGTGCAGATGATCCGCCTTTGTGGCTGCAAAGAGGATCCTCTCTACCCGTTTGCCACCCAGAACCCGCGTCAGAAACCGATTGCGACCGGGTCGGAATGCGCCGAGGATATCCGCCATCGACTGGCGCAGATCCTCGACTGCGGGCGGGCCAGAGTGAATGGCACCCAGCGCATCCACCAGCACCACCTGACGGTCAATGCGCGAGAAATGATCCCTGAAAAAGGGCCGCACCACCTGCGCCTTGTAAGCCTCATAGCGGCGCGCCATCTCGCGGCGCAGACTGCCACGCGGCGCCTTTGCCTGCCCGGCCCGCACCGGCGCAAAGGTCAGAACCGGCGATCCCGCCAGATCCCCCGGCAGTAGAAACCGCCCGGGCGTGCAGTCGTAAAACCCCGCCTCACGGGCTGCTTTCAGGTACTCGGTAAAGGCCGCAGCAACGGCCTGCGCCAGTGGCTCATCATGGGGCGCATCGCCGTCGCAAGAGGTAATCGCCGCCATAAAACCCTGCGCTTGGCTGCGTGCATCGATCCGCGCCAGAACCTCTGCTGACCAATCCTCATAGCTCTTGTCCAGAAGGGACAGATCCAAAAGCCATTCGCCCGGATAATCGACGATATCAAGGTGCAGCACACGCGGCCCCTGCAGACCAGACAAAAGACCGGTTGGCCGTACCTTGAGGCTCAGCCGCAGCTCCGAGACCGCCCGCGTACTGTCAGGCCAATTCGGTTCGGGGCCGGTCAGGGCTGCCAGGTGGTTTTCATAGTCAAAGCGCGGCACCGTGTCATCGGGCTGGGGCTGCAGAAAGGCCGTCTCGATCCGCCCCTCCCGCGCCGCCGAAAGCTGCAGCATACGCCCCCTGTTCATCAGGTTGGCGACCAAGGAGGTAATGAAGACCGTCTTGCCCGCCCGCGCCAGGCCCGTCACGCCAAGGCGCAAAGAAGGCTCGAAAAGGGCCTCGGACAGGCTGCTGCCAAGGGCCTCTACCCTGCGGGCCGTGCTGTCGGCTAGGGATGTCAGTACCACGCGCCTGCCTTTGTTCTGCTCTGCCACTTGCTTCGGTCGTTGCGCCGATACAGTCAAGATAGGCAGGAAGTCGCGGCGATACCAGTGCAGGGCGTGCCATCCGCAAGGGGCTTGCCTCGAACTGTGGCCCGCGCTACTGCCCCGGGATGGCACGCTATGCTTTGAAAGTCGAATATCACGGAGCCCCTTTTGCCGGATGGCAAAGGCAGAAGGATCAACCCTCGGTACAGGGCGCGATCGAGGCTGCGCTGGAGCGGCTGGAGCCGGGCGAGCATACCATCGCAGCCGCCGGGCGCACCGATGCGGGTGTTCATGCACTGGGACAAGTGGCCCACTGCGACCTTGCAAAAGACTGGGATCCCTTCCGACTGTCCGAAGCGCTGAACTATCACCTCAAACCGGCTCCGGTTGCGATCACGGCCTGCGCGCGGGTCACGGATGACTGGCATGCGCGGTTCTCTGCGGTAGAGCGGCAGTATCTCTTCCGCATTCTTATGCGTCGCGCCCCGGCAACCCATGAAGCCGGGCAGGTCTGGCAAATATCCCATGATCTTGATGTCGCGGCAATGCAGGCAGCAGCGGACTACCTTTTGGGAAACCATGACTTCACCACCTTCCGCTCGTCGATCTGCCAGGCGCAAAGCCCGGTCAAGACGCTGGACGAGTTGCGCGTTGAGAGGGTTGCGGGCTTCACCGGTCCCGAAGTGCACTTTCACGTGCGCGCCCGCAGTTTCCTGCACAACCAGGTGCGCAGCTTTGTCGGCACACTGGAGCGCGTTGGCGCCGGCAGCTGGACGCCCGAGGATGTGAAGTCCGCGCTTGAGGCCTGCAACCGCGCGGCCTGCGGGCCTGTGTGTCCGGGCCACGGCCTCTACCTTGCACGCGTGGGCTATCCGGAACCGGTGTTCACCGAAGACCGCGCATAGAACGCAAGCCCTCCCGCGCCTTTCCTCGCATCATGGATGCAAGACAAAGCCTTGGGCCCGGCGCCGCTGGCGCGGCGCGGTCCCTCTGTAGCCGCCGGGTCAAGGGCGGCACCGCCGCCGCGCGGCACGCGCGGTTTACCCTTGAGGCGGCAATCTCAACTAAAAACGACTTCGCGCGTTCAGGGGCAGACCTGCCCCTGAACCGCTTCCCCAGCAGATTTGCGCCGCGTCAGCGGCGCCACGCCCAAGCATGAGCAGCATTCGCCAGAATGCTCCGAATGGGCGGGAGAACCCGTTCGCGGTCAGGAGGGCGGATGCAACACAAGGGTCTGCAGCGCCGTGGCGATCGGGCCCTTGGTGTCATGCAAAACAGATTGGGACATGCCGACACCGGTGCCATGCCAATGTGAAATCGACTCAGCGGCCAGCCAATCGCTTTGCGGCTCGCGGTGGACGTGCAGCGTCAGGTCCGTATTCATGAACCCCATCTCCGACGGGCGCGCGTTCCAGGAAATCCCGTTGCCGCAATCCGCCAAGGCACAGATGGACTGGACGGGCGACTGCGCCTCCCCTTCCAATAGTTGCGGCGTGCGCATCCACATGGTCTTTGGCCCGACGCCCACCGAGAACCCCGGCGGATAAGCGACTTCGATGAAGTCGGCGAAAAAGGGTTTCTGATGCGGGCCCCTGTCGGGGAAAAACTGACCCGGCACAGCCTCATCGAGTCGCAAGGGGGTCACTGGCGCCGTGGGCACCTCTCCCAGATCCTTGCGCACCAGATGCATGGTGCTGGCCCGAACGCAAAGCGTGCCGTCGAGATCTCGCACCCAAACCGTGGTGGTCGCTAGGGTGCGCGTATGCCGCGTCGTCTCGGCAGAAACCTCAAGACCCGCCAAGGGCAAGGGCCGCAGGATATCAAGGGTCAGCCGGGTCAGCATCTTATCCGGCCCGACCTCCTGTTCAGCGGCCCGCGCGACCAGCCCCGTTACGGGACCGGCATGACAGTGCGCGGGCGACCAGGGCCCGCGCGCCGAGTCGTTCCCGACGAAAACGCCTTGCGCGTCCTGCGAGAAAAACGGCGGCGCGGCGCGGGCATCTGCCACGCGGCTCAGACCTTTTCCTGCGTGTACTTCTTCAGCTCGGCCCGAGCGACCTGACGCCGGTGCACCGCATCGGGCCCATCCGCGAGACGCAGGGTGCGCACATGGGTCCAAGCAATGCCGAGGGGCGTATCCTGGCTGATCCCCTGCCCGCCATGCATCTGCACCGCCTCGTCGATCACCTTGAGCGCCACCCGTGGTGCGATCACCTTGATCTGGCTGATCCACGGGGCCGCCGCCACCTTGTCGCCCTGATCCATGTACCAGGCCGCCTTGAGGCACAACAGCCGCGCCATTTCGATCTCCATACGGCATTCAGCGATGATGTCGTAGTTGGCGCCAAGCTGGGCCAACTTCTTGCCAAAGGCCTCGCGCTGAAGCGAGCGCTTGCACAAAAGCTCAAGCGCCGCCTCGGCCTGACCGATGGCCCGCATGCAGTGGTGGATCCGTCCCGGCCCGAGGCGCCCTTGCGCGATTTCAAACCCGCGCCCTTCGCCCAGAAGCAGGTTCTCGGCAGGCACGCGTACATTGGTGAAACGGATATGCATATGACCATGCGGTGCATCGTCGTGGCCATAGACTTCCATCGGGCGCAGGATCTCGATGCCCGGCGCATCCGCGGGCACCACGATCATCGACTGGCGCTTGTGCTTGGGCAGATCGTCGCCGCCGGTCTTGACCATGACGATATAGACCTTGCAGCGTGGATCGCCGGCGCCCGAGGCCCACCATTTCTCGCCGTTCAGCACATAGTCATCGCCATCGCGCACGCAGGACATGCAGATGTTGGTCGCATCGGACGAGGCCACATCAGGCTCGGTCATCAGATAGGCCGAGCGGATCTCGCCCTCCAGAAGCGGCGCCAGCCACTCCTGCTTCATCTTCTCGGTGCCGTAGCGCTCAAAAACTTCCATGTTGCCGGTGTCGGGCGCCGAGCAGTTGAACACTTCTGCCCCGAGCGGCGTCTTGCCCATTTCCTCGGCAAAGAGCGCATATTCAACCGTCGTAAGGCCAAAGCCCTTGTCGCTGTCGGTCAGCCAGAAATTCCAAAGACCTTCGGATTTCGCCTTGGCCTTGAGCCCCTCGAGGATCTCGGCCTGCCGCGCCGTATAGGCCCAGCGGTCCTCCTTGCCGATTTCGGCCTGATACTCGGCCTCCAGCGGCATGATCTCGTCGCGCACCATGGCTGCAACCCGATCGAGCAGTTTGCGGTTTTCCTCCCGCATCCCGAAATTCATATCCATGACCGTCCTCCCTGCGGCTTTCGCTTTGGTCGAAATCATGGCTTAGTCGCGCAAAGACTGTCCAGCACTGTGACGGAACGTAACAGGCTGACGGTACGGCACAAAGACGAAGGACACTGTTGCAATGGCATTGCTCATCAGCATCGGACACAACGGGTGGTACAGCGAAGAGGACTTGGCGGCAGAACTGCGCAGGCTTGCCCCCGGAGCCGATATCCGCCCCGCCTCAGACCCCGGCAACCTCGATGAGATCACCATGCTGGCGGTCTCGACCCTCAAGACGGATATCGCTGCGCGCCTGCCGAACCTGCAACTCGTGCAGAAACTGGGCGCCGGGGTCGAGACCATCGTGAACCACCCCACCGTGGCCCCTCATGTGCGGGTGGCGCGCCTCAAACCCGAGGAACCCGCGCGGGAAATCGCAGAATACTGCCTGGCCTATGTGCTGCGCGAGCAGCGCAACCTTTTGCACCATGCCAAAGCGCAGACCCATGCTGATTGGGATCCTGTCGAACCGAAGCGCACGCATATGACGACCGTGGGCGTACTGGGGCTGGGCCATATCGGCGGGTTGACGGCGCGGCTGATGGCACGCCTCGGCTTTCAGGTGCACGGCTGGAGCCGCACTGAGAAAGCCATCGAGGGCGTCACCTGCCACCACGGCAGCGATGCCCTGCCCCGAATGCTGGGCAAATGCGACTATGTCTGCGCGATCCTGCCTTCAACGCCAGATACGCGTGGCCTGATGGATGCTGGGATGCTGGGATGCTGGCCGCGATGAAACCCGACGCGGTGCTGATCAACGCCGGGCGCGGCGATCTGATTGACGAAACCGCGCTGATTACCGCGCTGGACAGCGGCACACCGGGCCATGCGGTGCTGGATGTGCTGTGCAAGGAACCCCTGCCCAAAGACGATCCGCTTTGGCGCCATCCTTCGGTGACCATCACACCGCATGTGTCGGGCTGGCACCTTGGCGATGCGCTGGGGGATGTGGTGGAAAATCTGCGCCGTCTTGGCAGTGGCGAGACGTTTTTGCACGAGGTGGACCGGGCGCGCGGCTACTGACGCGCCCGGCAACCCAGCTTCAGATCGGGGCGAGACACTGAAAACCAGAGCGTTCATATAGAAGCGGCTCGCCGTCGCCCTGAACGATATCCACGATCTGCCCGATGAAAACCGTGTGGCTGCCTGCCTCGGTCGCCTCGATCACATCGCAGGAAAAGCACAAGAGCGCCGAGGCCAGCCTCGGCAGGCCGCGCGCATCGCTTGTCCAGTCGCCTTGTGCGAACTTTTTTTCCCCGGTCACTCCGCCCTGGCCTGCAAATTGGAGCGCCAGAAGCCCGTCAGGTTTCGCCAGCAGGTTGACGTTGAAACGCCCCGTCTGATTGATCGCAGCGCGGGTGCCGGTGGCACGGTTGACGCAGACCAGAAGGCTGGGCGGATCGGCCGAGACCGAGCAGACGGCGGTGGCGGTGATGCCCCGGCGTTCAGACCCGTTCTCTGATCCGTCCTTTGGTCCCGACAGGGCAGTGATCACCGTCACCGCCCCCGGAAACCGCGCCATGGCCGCCCGGAAGGCGCTCGGATCGACGCACATGCTCATGCCTCAGGCCGCCTGCAGGTCTGCAAGGTAGGCCTCGGCCGCCTGCGGATCGGCGAACCACGGGAAGAAATCGCGCGGATCGTCAAAGCCGTTGGTGATGCGGTTGGCCAGGCGCTGCTCGCCGCAGGCGGTGCCCATGATGTTCAGCACATGGGGCGGCGGCGGCAGCAGCATCATGTTGGTCCAGTTCACCACCCATTGCGCATAGTCCCAATAGGCGTTGAAAGTGCCCTGCATCCAGGCCTCGTCAAAGGGCTGCCCCTCCCGCGCCAGGATCCGGTCCATATAGACCTTCGCCGCCTTGGAGGCATTGTTGGATCCCTGCCCGGTGATCGGATCGTTGAGACAGACCGCATCGCCAAGGCCCAGAACCTTGGCGCCCGATGGCAGCGTTGCCACCGGTTTGCGCACGGTCGGCGGGAAACGGCCCGCAAGGATGCCGTTGTCATCCGTCAGTTCGATATCCGTGCAGCGCTCTGCCTCCCAGGGCAAGAAGGTCGACAGGATCTCCTTTGATTTCGCCAGATGCTGGTCGGGGGATTTCACATCACCCCAGCAATCCATCGGCCCGCCTGGCACGCCTTCAAAGACCATGATCTCGCAAGGGCCCGTTGTGGTCAGCGCCGGAAAGACGAAATACTCACCCACTCCGGGGATCAGGTTGAAGCAGACGGCGGAGTGCTCCTCGCGCGGGGTCATACCCTTGACGTAGGTCAGCGCCAGCGCCCGCATCGGCGCATCATAAGGAGATTTCTCGGCATCGCGTTCAAAGAGACGCCCGACCTCACCCTTGCCCGAGGCCACCAGTACCAAATCGTCCTCGCGGGCATAAAGCTCCAGATCGCTGATCCCGGCCTCCTTAATCACAAGCCGCCCGCCAAGGCGCTCGAATTCATCGAGCCAGACCGGCATCTTGACCCGCTGGTCCACGGAATAGGCAAAGCGATCGAGTTTACCGGTCCAGTCAATCGCCTTGGCGCCTGCCTGTTCGGGATGCGGCACCGCGAAGGAAATGCCCTCGACCGGGGGGCACTGGTCCTCGGTCCAGAAGTCGATGCCGAGATCGCGCTCGTTCTGCACCGATTCGCCGAACATGCATTGGCTGGACATGACGCGGCCCGTCTTGATGTCCTCGCCGGTGCGATCCTGAACGATGCGCACCTTGTAGCCGTTCTTCAAAAGGCCAAGACCCAGTTGCAGGCCGGACTGGCCGCCGCCTATGATGGTGATCTTTCTCATTGTCATTACTCCCTGTTTCTTGTTGCGCGCTCAGGCCATCAGCTGGGCGATGGCTTCTTCGTCGCGTTCCGGTCCCATGGCGGTGTAGCCGCCATCCACGCGGATATCGGTGCCGGTGATGAAGCCTGCCTCGTCCGAGCAGAGGAACAGCACGGAATTGGCGACTTCCTCGGGGTTGCCGGTGCGCCCCAGGAGGTGAAAGGGCTTTGCAACATTGTCG